>PDWI01000071.1_pt1 | contig 127355 bp, 128 predicted proteins | sample 1430891 | NCBI WGS metagenome assembly PDWI01 (sample SAMN01162508, study PRJNA174530) | Oral metagenome, whole genome shotgun sequencing project. | biome: Marine environment; feature: Marine mammal; material: Swab sample of the gingival sulcus; isolation source: swab sample of gingival sulcus...
CAGCCTGCTATGAGTAAAGATATCCCTAAACTTGTAATTAAAAACTTTTTCTTCATAATAACCACCATTAATTAATTAAAAAATAACCAGCTAAACTAATAACCCGCTAACTAAAACACATTGTAATATCGTATAATGAAAATAACATTATATATAATAGTAAATACAACGTAACGTAACATAACATTACATAACATTACATAAATAAACAGTTGTACATAATATTACATAAATAAACAGCTGTAAATTTAATTTGAAAATACAGCATTTTAAAAGGAAGCTAGCAAGTTGGATAAATTTGCTAACCGCTATTCAGGTAAATAGTGATGAGCCTTAATCTTTAAGGTAAACCAATCAGCTTTTTGAGCTGTTAAACCTTGGCTTTTCGAGCCATTTACCTTTTGTATTTAATATAAACATAAAACAGGGACAGGCATGGTTAGTAAATAACCGTTTATACGCTAACTTACTATGCTAAAATGAGTAACACATAAAAAAATATCGAGAACCAACACTTATGACCAACCCTACTGACCGTATCCAAGCTTGCCTAAATCTTGTACAAAAGTCTTTAGAAGATGTAAAAGCAAAAAATATTACTGTAATTGATGTCGCAAAACTAACCGAAGTTACCGAATACATGGTCATTGCTGACGCTACTTCTATCCGCCATGTAAAAGCACTTAGCGACCATGTCGCGGTTGAAGCAAAAAAAGCAGGTTTTAGCCCATTAAACCGTAAAGGAGAAAAAGGTAACGACTGGATTTTGGTTGATTTAGGATCGGTTATTGTACATATTATGACACCTGCTGCTCGTGAGTTTTATGATTTAGAGGGTTTGTGGTCATCGCCTGATGAACTAGCTAAACTCACCCAACCAATAAGTGACAGATAAGATAAGTGACAAATAAACTGTTAAACTATCAGCTTATGTCAGGCAACTTATGTGAGAACAGGACTGGGATACCTTAACTAACAACTAAAAAAAGATAGGTTAATTTTTATTACAAACAAGTCTTTTTTATTAGCCATTTAATTATTCCACCAGTTTATAATACCAATCCAACTGTCTGTTAAAACCAATATCTAGCATACTTGCAATAATCCGCCCAGTTAACCCCCAAACTGTTTCGCCCTCTACCTGCCAGCTTGGCGTTAAAAAGATGGTTGGTTTATCATTAAACATAGTTTCAACCTTATATTCTTGCGTATTAGCATCAATCAACCAATGTAAATCTGCCCAAAATATTTTGGCAATTTCTCCTGCTTCTGGTACTAACTGCTGGTTTGGCTCAACAATCGCAACAATGGGTTTAACCGATAGCCCAGCCTTGGAGCGTCTGCTTGGCAACTGCCCTACAACATATGTTTTGTTTGGGTGAAGCAAGGTTTCTTCATAACTTTCTCGCAGTGCAGTTATTACATTATTACCATCTTCATCTTCATGCTTACCGCCAGCTAATGCCACTTCTCCAGCATGTGCTTTAATGTGGCTAGCACGCCTTGTTAGCATTAATTTGGGGTATTGCTCATTTGTAATAGCAAGTAAAACCGAAGCATCATGAATTTGTTCATCATTTAATTGATGACATAACTCTTGCTCTGAGTTGATACCTAGCTGTAATCGGCTCATCAATTGTTCTAACAAAACACTTTTAATAACTGGTTTTGCGTCTTTATCTATACGCCCTGTTATCAACATATTATAATAATTTTTTGGCAATTTTTGATAAAAGTCATTTTTGTGGTGTATGTTGTTAGTCATCGATTAAGCCTTTTATTTATTATTCAATCACTATAAAAAAAACTGCCCTATTATTCAATAACTATTAGGGTATAATGAGTCATAAACTTGAGGGAAGACAAATGACGTTTTGCTTAAAATGTGGCAATACAGCTGCACTAAAAACACCAACAGGTGACAACCGCAAACGGATTGTTTGCAACCATTGTGAATACATTCATTACCAAAACCCAAATATTATTTGCGGTACGGTTGTTGTACATGAAGATAAAATTTTACTTTGTAAAAGAGCGATAGAACCGCAATACGGCTTATGGACAATCCCAGCAGGTTTTATGGAAATTGGAGAAACGGTTGAGCAAGGTGCAAAAAGAGAAACATTAGAAGAAGCCGATGCCACCGCAATCAATCTAAAACTGTATTGCATTTATGACATCCCTGTAATTGGTCAAGTCTATATGTTATATCTGGCAAACTTACAAGATGGCAATTTTGGTGCAGGGCTTGAAAGCTTAGCATGTCAACTTTTTACAGAAGATGAAGTCCCTTGGAGTAACATGGCGTTTGAGTCTAGCATCCGTTCTTTACGTCATTATTTTGCCGACCGTCAAACTTGCCAAAATTTTGCTGATTTTCCTTTACATCATGAGACAATCAGTACAGATTTTACAAAATAACACGCCATGCAAGCTACCACCAAATCCCCTCATTCTAGCCCGTTGGTAACCACACCTACATCGGGTTTAACTAAGCCACAATACCTTATGTGGTTTAGGCGTGATTTGCGTATTCATGACAACACTGCATTAAGTGAATTATACCAATTAGCAAACCAGCATGGTGCAAATGTATCCGCTGTTTTTTTTATCACCCCAAAACAATGGCTGCAACACAACATGGCATTAACGCAAGTTGACTTAATCTTGCGTACATTACCAAAACTTACTCGATTATTGTACTTACAATTTAATATCCAACTTAATGTTTTTGTAGAACAAAGTTTTGCCGATTGTACTAAAAAACTTGCAAGCTTTTGTAAACAACAACATATACAACAGGTTTTTGCCAATCAAGAATATGAGCTAAATGAGATACAGCGTGACCAGCAAACTAGCAACAAACTCACAGAATTAAATGTTGATTTTAGCCTATTTCATGACCAATGTATTTTGCCACCAAGCACCGTACTCACCCAAGATGGGCAAATGTATAAAGTATTTACCCCATTTTACAAACGCTGGTTACAACAATTAGAGCTTAACAATATGACACTTGCCCATATTGAACCAACTAAGCACCCAGTCAAAAACAACCATCAAACAGATGAAACGTTAAAAAAACTTTTAAATAGACTAAAAAATACGACACAACACATTTTAAGCAAATATCAACAAAACTGGCTTAATAAACTATCAAACTCCAACCAAACCCCACAAACAAACCTTAATAATAGCAACTACTACAAAGATATTAAGCAGCTGCTAACAAACTGTAAAAATGAGTTCCCTGCGGGAGAAATAAACGCTTGCCATCGCCTTGATCAATTTATCAACAAAGATATTTTAAATTATGACATCGCCAGAGATACCCCTGCTACAAAGACAACCAGTGGATTATCACCTTACTTAACCATTGGTACTATTAGCCCAAGGCTATGTTATCTGCAAGCATATAAAAGGCTACATAATAGCAGCAACAATAGTAACAATGCCCACGGCAGTGCTCAGCATAGCACTGATGTTTTACGTTGGATAAGTGAGTTAGCTTGGCGAGATTTTTATCGGCATCAGTTAGTCGCTAAGCCAAACCTTATTAAGCATCACCCCTTTTATCCAAGCATAGATGCTAAAGTTAATTGGTCATATGACAAAGCAGCATTTAATCGTTGGTGCTTTGGATACACTGGCTTCCCTATTGTCGATGCCGCTATGCGGTGTTTAAATGCAACAGGCTTTATGCACAATCGCTTGCGGATGATTGTTGCCATGTTTTTAACTAAAGATTTGCTAATAGACTGGCGTTTAGGTGAGCAATATTTTATGCAAATGCTTATAGATGGTGATTTTGCCTCTAACAATGGCGGTTGGCAGTGGAGTGCATCAACCGGCACAGATGCTGCTCCTTATTTTAGGATTATGAATCCGTTTAGCCAAAGTAAAACTCATGACAAAGACGCTATTTTTACCAAAACATGGTTACCAGAACTTAGCAATGTGCCTGCCAACATATTGCATGATGAAACAAAACTGCGTAAGTATTTAACAAAAAACCCAAACATTGACTATCCAATGCCTATCGTTGAGCATAAACAAGCAAGATTAAGGGCAATAGAACAATTTAAACAAAGCTAACATCCTACTAAAAAATATAAAAGTATAAAATAAGAAACAATACACCGCTAAACTATTGCTTATTTAGTTAAGTTTAAATACCATAGTCAAATTACCCTTAAAACCATCATTTAACGCTTTAACAAGGTAACACTCGATGAAAGCCAGTAATTTTTTATTCTCAACATTAAAAGAAAACCCAAGTGATGCAGATATTATATCTGCCCAGCTTATGCTCCGTGCTGGTTTAATACGCAAACTTGCCTCTGGCTTATATGTTTGGATGCCAATGGGTCTGCGTGTTTTACAAAAGATTGAACGCATTGTACGAGAAGAAATGCAAGCAATTAATTGCCAAGAATTATTAATGCCCATGACACAACCTGCAGAACTTTGGCAAGAGTCTGGACGTTTTGAAGACTATGGTGCAGAGCTCTTACGCTTTAAAGACCGCCATAACCGTGACTTTGTGCTGGGTCCTACGCATGAAGAAGTTATCACCGATATTGCACGCAATGAACTGCGTAGCTACAAACAACTGCCAATTTCTTTCTTTCAAATCCAAAGTAAATTTAGGGATGAAATCCGCCCACGTTTTGGTATTATGCGTGCCCGTGAGTTTACGATGAAAGATGCTTATTCGTTTCATCTTAACCAAGAATCTTTAGCCCAAACTTATGAAGACATGTACCGTGCATATTGCAACATATTTGACCGTTTGGGCTTAGAGTATCGCCCTGTACAAGCAGATACTGGCTCAATTGGTGGCTCAGCATCGCATGAGTTTCAGGTGCTAGCAAACAGTGGTGAAGACGACATTGTATTTTCTGACAGTTCAGACTTTGCGGCTAATATAGAACTTGCCGAAGCAATCTGCACCGATGTACGCCCTACGCCAACACAAACGCCAAACGATGTCGATACCATTAATATGCCAACTTGTGAACAAGTTGCTGAGTATTTAGGCATCCCTTTAGCACAAACCGTTAAAACCCTTATTGTGCAAGGTATACCAGAACTAAACAAAGAAGGCAAAGTGGTTAATCAACCGCTTGTTGCGGTGGTTTTACGAGGTGATCATAGCTTGAATGAGGTTAAGGCAGAAAAAATTAAAGCAATTGCAACACCACTACAAATGGCGACTGAAGAGCAAATGAAAGAAGCAGGACTGATTAAGGGATACATTGGTGTAAACCCACTTGATATTGAACATCTACCAGTATATGTTGACCGTGCTGCAGCCGCTTTAGCAGACTTTGTTTGCGGTGCAAATGTCATGGATAAACACACCACAGGTATGAACTGGGAGCGTGACGCCCAAATTACCGAGGTTGTAGACATTCGTAACGTGGTTGAAGGTGATCCCTCACCAGACGGTAAAGGCACACTAAACATTAAACGCGGTATTGAAGTTGGGCATATCTTCCAATTAGGTGATAAATACTCTAAAGCATTAAATGCGACGGTACAAGACCCAAATGGCAAGCCTGCAACTATGATGATGGGTTGCTATGGTATTGGCGTTAGCCGTATCATTGCGGCATGTATTGAGCAAAACCACGATGACAAGGGTATTATTTGGCCAAAAACAGCCAATCGGCAAGATTCAATTGCACCTTTTGATGTTGCCATTGTGCCAATGAAATCTAAAGAAGACACTGTCATGAATACGGCAACTGCCCTATATGAAGCGTTAAAAGCCAAAGGCATAAATGTTATTTTAGATGACCGTAATGAACGCCCAGGCGTTAAATTTGCTGATTTAGAGCTCATTGGTATCCCGCACCGTATTGTTGTATCCGACCGTAATTTGGCAGAAAATAAATATGAATATGTTTTCCGTCAAGATGGTGAAAAACAATTACTAAGCCGAGAAGAAGTTATTTCTAAAGTATGTGGTTAATTATGGAAGTTACCTGAAACCTAATTGGCAAAAATATTGGCAAAAATGAAGCCCTAATTTTATTTAGGGCTTTTTTATAGCACTCACTATGATTGCCTAACTTAATAAAAATTAGATTGGTCATTAGACCTTAATCAAAGCTCTACTGATAAAGTCTTTGTGATACTCATCAATGGTTTTTTTGATTTTATATACGTTTAACTTACTGTTATATCTCATGTTTCTAGTCTATCAGTTTTGGTCTGCTAGTCTAGAGCCCAAAATACCATATCCTTATAAAAAACAAGAGTTAATATCAAATGCGACAACTTAAGTCACCCAGTTTTAAATCAATAAAAAACCGCTCTTAAAAAGAGCGGTTTTTATGATTAAATTATCTAAACTCAGCAATTACAATTTGCTAGTCATCTCAGGTACTGCTTCAAATAAATCAGCTTCTAAGAAGTAATCTGCAACGCCTGCAATTGGGGCTTCAGGGTCGGTGTTAATAGCAACAATAACTTTAGAGTCACCCATACCTGCTAAGTGCTGGATTGCACCAGAAATACCACAGGCAATATATAATGATGGTGCAACAACTTTACCAGTTTGACCAACCTGTAAATCATTTGGTACAAAACCAGCATCAACTGCAGCACGTGATGCACCAACGGCGGCACCCAGTTTATCTGCTAGTGGTTCAATTACTTTTTCAAAGTTTTCGCCACTTGCCAACGCACGACCACCAGAAACAATGATTTCTGCCGAGGTTAGTTCTGGGCGGTCAGACTTAGCCAGCTCTTCACCAACAAATGATGACTTGCCTAAATCAGGTGCTTGTGCTACTGCTTCTACCGCTGCACTACCACCCTCGGCAGGGGCTGCATCAAACGCTGTACCACGCACAGTGATAATAAGCTTATCTTCACTAGACTTAACCGTTGCAGTTGCGTTACCTGCATAAATTGGGCGGTCAAAGGTATTTGCATCAACCACAGCTGTAATGTCAGAAATCATGCTAACATTTAATAATGCGGCAACACGTGGCATAAAGTTTTTACCCGTTGTGGTTGCAGATGCAACAACATGACTATAATCACCCGCTAGCTCAGTTACAAGCAAGGATACATTTTCTGCTAATTGGTTTGCATAAGCAGCATTGTCTGCTAGCAACACTTTGCTAACACCTGCGACTTTAGCAGCTTCATCTGCTACTGATTGACAACCAGAACCAGCAACTAATACGTGAACATCGCCACCCATTTGAGTAGCTGCTGTGATTGTGTTTAAAGTTGCCTTTTTAAGACTGGCATTGTCATGTTCTGCATATACTAAAATTGCCATTATTCTTATTCCTTAAAATATAGTTAGTAAACGATTGAATTAAATAACTTTTGCTTCATTTCTTAGTTTATCAATCAACTCATCAACAGATGCAACCCTAATACCTGCTTGACGCTCTGCTGGTGGTACCACCTTAACTGTTTCAAGTTTAGAAACCATTTCCACACCATAATCTGCTGGTGTTTTTTCATCTAGTGGTTTCTTCTTAGCCTTCATAATGTTAGGCAGTTTTGCATAACGAGGTTCATTTAGGCGTAAATCAGTAGTAATAATTGCTGGCAAATCTAATGCAACCGTTTGCAAACCACCATCAATTTCACGTGTTACAGTTGCTTTACCATCTGCAATTTTCACTTCTGAAGCAAATGTCCCCTGACCCGCATTCATCAATGCAGCCAACATCTGACCTGTTTGGTTGTTGTCATCATCAATTGCTTGTTTACCCAGTAGTACAACTTCTGTACCTTCTTGCTCGGCAATACCTTTTAAGATTTTTGCGATCTGTAATGGGTAAGCTTTTTCCTCAGTTTGTACTAAAATACCACGGTCTGCACCCAGTGCCAAAGCACCACGGATTTGTTCTTGAGCTTCTTTAGGACCAATTGAAGCAACAATAATCTCATCAACAATACCTGCTTCTTTTAAACGAACTGCTTCTTCTACAGCAATTTCACAAAACGGGTTGATAGACATCTTTGTGTTTGTTAAATCAACACCTGAGTTATCGGCCTTTACGCGTACCTTTACGTTATAATCAATCACACGCTTTACAGCGACTAATGCTTTCATACGTTCCTCTTTATCTTTGCTTGTTTTACAAAAAATCCCAATAGCAGTATAGCAATTACTCAGCACTTAACCAAGTAAAAGATAACTATTATTAATAAATATAATGCGATGAGTGCCATTTTTGGTCAAGATAGCTATGTGAATCTATGGTCACTTTTTATTTGCCTATCTTTAAAATAATAACTTAAATTCTTTATCAAAAAAACCAAACTGACAATCAAATGATTTAGCTATCAAATTAGTTGTGGTGCAACCCATGGCAATACCAACAAACCGATACATAATAACAAAAATACCATAGCAAAGGCTTGGCTATATTCTATATAAGGTTTTGGTATGATGATATCTTCTGCAGAATTTGGTATCTCATTAGTGCTGATGAGACGTGTGACATAAATCCAACCATATAAACTATATATCATATACACTACTGGTACCACCTTATAGATAGGCGACATTTCAACAAAATATAATATTGTGCCAGAAACAAAAAACCATAATGTTTCTAAAGTAGACCCTAAATAAAACCAAGTTGAATTTGGCATTTTACCTTTAGTCGATATCAGTTTATTGCCTCCCATCCAGATAACAATAGCAACAAATATACTAATAACAATATAAATAGATGTAAACGAGAAGGTAAAATTTAAAAACTGCAATTGGGACATTTAAAACTGATTTCCTGTATTTTATTTTTTAGTCGCGATTGTTTGGTGGTGGTTGTTTTGGATATTACAAATAAACCTGACAGCATTTGTAGGCTGCGTAATTATTATTAAGATAAAAGAATATTAAGATCTTAAAACTAATAAAAGATTTATTTAATAACCTTATTTAGTACTTTGCCAAGTAATATTTTTTTAACAACACTTCAAAAAATAACGTAAAACCCCTCACTATGATAGCACAGTAAGGGGTTTGATAGAGGATAGAACGGTTTAGATATTGAAAAACTAGAAATTAGTTTTTAGCTTTATCGATGATTTTGTTAGAGCCAATCCAAGGCATCATCGCACGTAATTTAGCACCAGTCTGCTCGATTGGATGTGCAGCATTGTTACGACGACGTGCTGTCATGCTTGGGTAATTAGCCATACCTTCAGCAATAAACATTTTAGCGTATTCACCCTCTTGGATACGTTTTAGTGCATTGCGCATTGCTTCACGAGATTGCTCATTAATAACTTCAGGACCAGTGACATATTCGCCATATTCTGCATTGTTACTAATTGAGTAATTCATGTCTGCAATACCACCCTCAAACATTAAATCAACAATCAATTTTAGCTCGTGCAAACACTCAAAGTATGCCATCTCTGGGGCATAACCTGCTTCAACCAAAGTTTCAAAGCCCATTTTAACCAACTCAACTGCACCACCACATAGTACCGCTTGCTCACCAAACAGATCTGTTTCTGTCTCATCTTTAAAGGTAGTTTCGATAATACCAGAGCGACCACCACCAACGCCAGAAGCATAAGATAAAGCAACTTGTTTTGCTTGACCAGAGGCATCTTGATAGATTGCAATAAGATCTGGGATACCACCACCACGTACAAACTCACTGCGTACTGTATGACCTGGTGCTTTTGGTGCAACCATAATAACGTCTAAGTCTTTGCGTGGTTCTACTTGGTTGTAATGAATGGCAAAACCGTGAGCAAATGCAAGGGTTGCACCTTGTTTAATGTTTGGTTCAATCACCTCTGCATATAGTTCACGCTGAAACTCATCTGGCGTTAAAATCATAACAACATCAGCAGATTTAACCGCTTCTGGTACTTCTGCAACCTTCAAACCTTCATTTTCTGCTTTTGTCCAAGAGCCAGAATCTTTGCGTAAACCAACAGTAACATCTACACCAGAATCTTTAAGGTTTAGTGCGTGTGCATGACCTTGAGAACCATAACCAATGATAGCCACTTTCTTGCTTTGGATGATTGATAAGTCACAGTCTTTATCATAAAAAATATTTAAGCTCATTATACTTTCCTTATTAAATGCCAACTTAATTAAATACTAGCCAGCCGTTTTGTTAATATATTTTCTGACATTATGCCAGTTGGTTCATAAACCAGTTATTCATTCAATAATGCTACAAAAAACTTAGTTTATAGCATCATCATAAAGTTTGATATATCATTATTTACTTAGTAAAGCTTTAAAAAACTAAAGGTTAAGCACCTTTTCACCACGTGCAATGCCAATAATCCCAGAGCGAACCACTTCTAGCACTTTATCTTTGCCAATGATATCAATAAAGGCATCCAATTTAGCAGTATCACCCGTTATTTGAATACTGTATAAATTGGCAGACACATCAACAATCTGTGCACGAAAAATATCAGCACTGCGTTTAATTTCTTCACGCATACTGCCAGACGCACGCACTTTAATTAGCATAAGCTCACGCTCAACGTGGTGAATATCTGACAAATTAATAACTTTAATCACTTCAACAAGTTTATTTAACTGTTTCGTGATTTGTTCAATGTTATCTGGCGAGGTAACGGTTGTTAAGTTTAAACGAGAAATTGTTGGATCATCTGTTGGTGCAACGTTTAACGTTTCAATGTTATAACCCCGCTGTGAAAATAAGCCAACAACTCGAGATAGCGACCCTGACTCATTTTCCATCAATACTGAAATCAAATGTTGTTGTTTCATTAGGTACGCTCCCCTTTTGATAACCACATATCACGCATAGATTGCCCTGCAACCTGCATTGGGTATACATGCTCATGTTTATCGATATATACATCAATAAATACTAATTTGTCTTTAAGTGCCATCGCTTCGGCAAGTTGCTCTTCTAACTTGTTTGGATCGGTTATTTTAATCCCCACATGATGATAGCTCTCTGCAAGCTTTTTAAAGTCTGGTAATGACTTCATGTATGATTGGGCATGGCGACCTTCATAAATCATATCTTGCCACTGCTTAACCATACCTAATTGGGCATTATTTAGGTTTAAAATTTTAACAGGGATATTATATTGCAAACAGGTAGAAAGCTCTTGGATATTCATTTGAATAGAGCCCTCGCCTGTGATACAAACAACATCTCTTTCTGGATTTACAAGCTTAGCCGCCATAGCATATGGCAGACCAACGCCCATTGTACCTAAGCCGCCAGAGTTTAACCATTGGCGTGGTTCGTCATATTTATAATATAACGCAGCAAACATCTGATGCTGACCAACATCACTGGTAATAATGGCTTTACCATTGGTTACTTTATACAACGCCTCAACCGCATGTTGTGGCTTAATGCTATTTTCACCTGCTTTTATTAACGCTTCAGAAGGGTTATCATAACGCAAACCATGACGATGTCGCCACTGTACGATTTGGTTCCACCAATCTTCTAACGCTTTTTCATCAATTTTACTTTCTCTTGCCTCAATCGCTGCCTGCATTTTATTCAATACATTTTTTACATCACCAACAATTGGGATATGTGCATGAATGGTTTTAGAGATTGACGTTGGGTCAATGTCAATATGAATCACGGTTGCATTAGGGCAAAACTTTTTAACATTATTGGTTACACGGTCATCAAAACGTGCACCAACAGCTAAAATAACATCGGCATGGTGCATGGTCATATTGGCTTCATAAGTGCCATGCATCCCTAACATACCCAAAAACTGACGGTCAGAACCCGGATACGCACCTAAACCCATTAAAGTATTGGTGACAGGCAAATTTAGATATTTAGCAAGTTTGGTTAACGCCTCATGTGCATTACCTAAAATTACACCACCACCAGAATAAAGCACTGGACGTTTTGCTGCTAATAATGCATCAACTGCCTTTTTTATTTGACCAGCATGCCCTTTAACTGAAGGCTGAAAAGAACGCACATAAACTTCATTAGGATATTCATAAGGATATTTTTCATTTGGGGCAGTCATATCTTTTGGCACATCCACAACCACCGGACCAGGGCGACCAGAAGCAGCAATGTGGAATGCCTTTTTCATGATTGTTGGTATCTCACGTGGGTCACGAACCTGAAAGCTATGTTTCACAACAGGGCGAGAAATACCAACCATATCACACTCTTGGAAAGCATCTTCACCAATTAAGCTTGTTGGAACCTGACCTGTGATAACAACCATAGGGATTGAATCTGTAAATGCGGTTGCAATAGCAGTTACCGTGTTGGTAGCACCTGGACCTGAAGTTGCCAACACGACCCCTGTACGCCCTGTTACACGAGAGTAAGCATCTGCCATATGCCCTGCCGCTTGTTCATGGCGTACTAAAATATGTTCGATTTTATCTTGTTTAAAAACCTCATCATAAATGTGCAATACAGCACCACCGGGGTAGCCAAAAATATAGTCTATCCCCTCATCTATTAAAGACTGCACCAACATCTCAGCACCTGATAACATTGGCAAGTCATTTTGTTGTGTTTGTTCAGTTTGAGTCACTGTAATCCCCTTACATTATTGGTAAGCAAATAAACTGGTAAAAGATTAATCACCGTAAAATAGACGATTTAAAATTAAACTAAAAAATACAACTATTTACTTGATAATCGTTTACTAAAAAATCATGTGGATACAGTAATATAGAAAAATATTGCTAGGACAAATATGAGGTATGAAAGGATTAAAATTGCAATATTTATAAAATAAAAACTGACAAAACAACGATAAATTTTGTTGTTAATATCAATTTAAAAAAATACTACATTAGTCACTGTTAACCGATAAGCCCAACACTATAAACGAGTTACTTTTTTAAGTTACTGTTATAGCCACATTGTAATATCTGCCAAGTAACAAACGGTAATTTGCCCTTATTTAGATAGTTACAAGCAATCCATATAAACATATAAGTATGAATTACTGACCAATTTATATATTGCTATATTCTATATTTTCTTGCAACTTTGTCAATAAAATTATCTTAAAGCACTTAATAACTTTTTATTATAATGAAAACATAAGCATGACGTTTGTTATCAAACAACACTAAATAACCAGCAAACCAGCCATTACTTTCACAATTGCCATTTCCATATCATCTGTTTGCATGCCACATTCCCCTACTTTTTGGGCAAGCACATCGCCTGCTTGACCATGAATAAGTACTGCTTGCCGCAAACTTTTTTGGACACTTGTTAAGTTGTATTGTGCTTGTAACCCTGCTAGCATACCAGCCAAAATATCCCCCATACCAGCTGTTGACATCCCTGCATTGCCCACATCACAAACATACATTTGCTCATCTTCATATACAATACTACCAGCACCTTTTAACAACCAATTGGCGCCAAACATCTCTACCGCTTGATTAACTGCTGCTAGCCGATTTTCTTCTATCTGTTTGCTGCTGATACGTAATAACCTTGCCATTTCTCCCGTATGTGGCGTAAAAGCAACAAACTGATTAACTGCATACTGTTTTATCTTTTCAATCAAACTATTATTTTCTAGCATTAAACTTGCTAGATGATATAAACCATCGGCATCTATCACAAGCTTACAGTTTGCTTGCATAGCACGCTCTACGCTTTGAGCAAATTGGCTTTGTGCTGATTTTTCTCGCCCCAAACCCATGCCTATCGCTACCACATCGGTTTGGGCAAACAAATGCCCCATGGCTTGTGGGTTATGCAAATCCACTACCATTGCATTGGGTTTATTTGTCAGCACAGCACTGTGATAGTCGGCATGACAGGCAACACTAACCTTACCCGCCCCAACCGCAAATGCCCCAGTTGTTGCTAAAATACTTGCCCCACCCATGCCATTTGCAAGCTTGGTCTTATTACCACCCACGATCAACACATGCCCAAAACTGCCTTTATGACTGTTTGACTGACGAGGCAAAATTGAATAAGCATGCGTTAAACGCGTTGCCTTGGGTTTTATCTGTTTAGATGAGGGTAAAGGGATAAGTGGCAATGTAACCACTCGCCCAGCATGGTCTTTACCATCTTTCATAAATAAGCCTATTTTATTTGCTAGCAAGCAAAGGGTAATATCGGCACAAATGGCAACATCATTAAATACTTGTCCAGTACTGGCAACCAAACCACTTGGGGTATCCACAGCAATGGTAATTTTTTTAGGGTTAAAATAGTCAGTTAGCTGATTAACTTGTGTAATGGCAGTGGCATAGTCATCCGTTGGCTCTCTATCTAACCCAATGCCAAATAATGCATCAATATGTACATTTGCTGAAAATACAGCATATTCTTTAATTACCTCTTTGTGCCATTTAATCGTTTTTATACCATGCTCTATAGCAATTTTTTTGGCATGTTTACTATCTTTGGTAGTTGCCTCAGCAACTTCTACAACCGTTGCTTGCCAGCCAAATTGACATAAGTAATAAGCCAATAGCCAACCATCACCACCATTATTGCCGCTACCCGTCCATACGCAGGCTTTTTTATCCGTTAAATTTTCATTTATCCATGTTGCCATTTGCCAACTGGCTTGCTGCATCAAGCCAAAACTTGGGTTGCCCGCTTTAAACCAGTCTTGTTCAATCTGGTAAATTTGTTGACTGGTGTAAAGTGCTGTATCATTCATGCTTATCCCCGCACTTTTTATTTTTTGCTGAAAAATATCTGATTTTTCCATCATAATATCTCTTATAAATATTTTATGTATCTAACAAGTGGTTAACTATAATCGAGTACAACTACATTTAAAATTTAAAAGGCTCTAGACTAGCAGAAACAATCTGATAGGCTAGAAACATGAAGTATAACAGTTGCTAAATCTATAAACTTGACAAGATGTTAAGATATTTAATACAGAAGCTATGCTTATTTCAAAACATAATCGCAAAGTTTTGCTTTGACATACTTTAAATATACTTTATCTCTTAATTATACGGTGATTTTATCTCTATTTTTATAAAATTACGGTAAAATGCAATAAAAATAACCGCTTAACATTACCTTATTAGCATTGCCTTATGCCCAGCAATCAACAAATAGCCACGCATACCCTGTTTACTTCAACAGACGAGGTTAAACAATGGATACAGCAGCAAGCCTGTGAACTAGGCTTTGCTGATTGTGGTTTTTTATCAATCAATCACCCACTATTTGCCAAACAAATAACCCATCTTAAAAAATGGCTAGAAAAAGGCTATGAAGGTCAACTCAAGTTTTTGCACAATCATCATGACTTGCGTGCAGACCCTGCTAAGCTAGTAACAGGTACAAAAACCATAATTAGCGTACGTATGGATTACCTTGCCGAAAAAACAGCCCCAAGAAAAGTCGAAGATAACAACCACCCAAACACCGCTATTGTAGCACGTTACGCACGTGGCCGTGATTATCACAAAATCATGCGTAGCAGATTAAAAAAACTTGCCAAACGTATTGAAGCACAACTCCCCAATTGGCAACATTTAAATATTAATGGTGAGGCACAGTTTGTATTTCGTCCCTTTGCTGATTCTGCCCCTATTTTTGAACGAGCCATTGCTGATGCAGCTGGATTAGGTTGGACAGGTAAACACACATTGTTAATCAACAAACAAGCTGGCTCTTTTTTTGTTTTGGGTGAACTGTTTATTAGCCTTGAACTATCAGAAGACCAACCTGTTACTCCCCATTGTGGCAGTTGCCAAGCTTGTATTGACATTTGTCCAACCCATGCTATTGTTGAACCCTACCAAGTTAATGCCAGTGCCTGTATCTCTTATTTAACCATTGAACACGATGGACCAATACCAGAAAAATACCGTAAAGCAATGGGTAATCGTGTTTTTGGATGTGATGATTGCCAACTGGTTTGCCCTTGGAATCGTTATGCCAATTTGATCACTGTAGATGATTTTATCCCTCGTCACAATTTAGACAGCCTAAGTTTAATGGACTTATGGAACTGGACAAAACAAGACTTTGACACCTTTACCCAAGGCAGCCCCTTACGTAGGACTGGTTATATTAACCTGTTACGCAATGTTGCAATTGCACTTGGTAATGCACCACACGCTAATAAAATAGTACAAGCATTGCAAAATAAACTTGGTAAACATGGCGATATGCTAGATGAACATATTCATTGGGCAATCACACAACAAACCTCAAAATAACCATCAAAAAATAGTAATCAAAAAAATGCCCTCAAATTATTTTGAAGGCATTTTTGATTGCATAATTTTTTTAATTACGCAAAACTATGAAGGGATACGTAAAACTTGACCTGGATAAATTTTATTAGGATCGCTAAGCATTGGTTTGTTAGCTTCAAAAATTTTCATATAATCTGCTGCACCATAATGCGCTTTTGCAATTGCCGATAATGTGTCGCCAGATTTTACGGTGTACATAGTTGATTCAGGTTCTGCAACCTTAACTTCAATATGGTCAACAACTTGTGCAACATTTTGTACATTACCAACCGCAATGATGGCTTTTTCACGATCTGCTTGTGTTGCAGCCACACCAATAATTTCAGCAGTATCTGTATTGCCATTGTATTTTACTTTTAAATTATCAATTTCAACATTTTGATCTTGGATACGTTTAAGTAAAATGTTAGCAATTGATTGTGCTGATGGTTCTGAATTAATATCCGCTTCTGTTTCTTTGTTTGCTGATTCATCACGGTTAAAAATTTTATCACCAATATCTTTTGCAAAACTAAAAATTCCCATTTTTATACTCCAATTTATGTTTTAAAAATTTATTGTAAAAAGCTTACACTTAAATAAAACATTCAAGTTTTTTATCGCTTGTTTTGAGTATAGCAGAACTTATATAACAATCTAATAAAATAATGTTGAATATTGTTGCTAAATCTAGCATTTCATAACACATCAAACATACAAAAAAGACCAAATAGCAAATTGCTAAATGGTCTTTACTGAGCTATGCTTTTTATAAGCTAAGCACAAAACAAATTACAGTTTATCAGCAACATAATCAATTGCTTTTTGCACTGTTGTCAGTTCTGCTGAGTCTTCATCTGGAATTGTGATACCAAAATCGTTTTCAAAAGACATCACAAGCTCTACTAAGTCTAGAGAGTCAGCACCTAGATCTTCCATGAATGAAGCATCATTGCTAATTTCATCAACATTTTTGCCTAATTGTTCAGCAACTGCTGCTTTAACTTTTGATTCAATTTCTGTACTCATAAAAAATCTCCATTGTTATTGAGTATATAATAAATTGGGTAATATTGTGGAACTCATTTGGCTATAAAAATACTTTAAGCTAAGAATAAATTTACTCTGTGCCTTTGTATATTAAGCCATATCCAAAAAACAATATCACCTACTTTTATTTAATAATGTAGAACATTATAACACTATTTTAAAACAGTTTACACTCGTTCACAATAAAATTTATATTTTTTTTGCCTGCAGATGTTTCTACTCCATATTTCATTTATGTCTTAACGTGACAATGCACTTTAATTAAACTAAAAAAATACCGCAAATATGTTATCATTAGCATCACACTCATATTGTAAATTAGATAAAATCATTGAGTGAAAAGAGTGAAAATTTGAACAGAACCATAGTCCATTCGATGACAAGTTAACCCTAAAAATAACATCCTTCAATTAAATTAAATAGCTTTATATAAACAAAAGAGACAAACATGACAGGTTCATTATTTATCATCACTGCTGCTTCTGGCACTGGTAAAACCTCATTAGTAAAACAACTTATTGAAAATAACAAAAATTTGACCGTTAGCGTATCACACACTACTCGCAAACCAAGACCAGGGGAAGTTAACGGACAACAATATCACTTTACGACAGTTGATGAATTTAAAAAAGGCATTGAGGTAAATCAGTTTTTGGAATATGCAGAAGTTTTTGGCAATTTTTATGGCACTTCTGCCCAAAAAGTCAATGCTCAGCTTGCACAGGGGATTGATGTCATATTAGAAATTGACTGGCAAGGCGCTTTACAAGTTAAAGAACAGCTTAAACACTCTGACATTACCCCAATTATGATTTTTATTTTGCCGCCAAGTAAAGAAGCATTAAAACAACGTTTATCTAACCGAGGGCAAGATAGCGAAGAAGTGATACAAACCAGACTGGCAGGTGCAGTAACAGAGATGCGACAATATAAAAACTTTGATTATATTATTATAAATGATGACTTTAATACCGCTTATGACGAACTTAAAGCTATTATTATTGCAAATCGTCAAACACTTAAAAAACAACAAACTACACACGGTGATTTAATTAATAGTTTAATTACCGATTAAATTAAAACATATGCCAACTCAATCATAAAACAAACAAAACCTCATAAATAACGGTTTAAAAAAGTCATATTAATTGCTATAATTACTGGCTAACTATTGTAAGATTAATCTTAAATTTGATAAGGGCTTTATATGGCACGCATTACTATCGAAGACTGTTTAGAAAAAATTGACAACCGTTTTGAACTCATTTTGGTTGCTAGCAAGCGTGCTCGTCAGTTAGCTAAAGGCATTGCAGAACCATTAGTAGAAATAGATAACGACAAACCAACTGTGCTAGCACTGCGTGAAATTGCTGAAGGTAAAATTGACCAAGACATTTTATTACAACCAGACTACGATGTTGCAACCAACAGCCTTGATTTAGCATTGTCATCAAACAATGGGTTTTAATTCCCAAATAGTATAAAATATAAATAAATCCACAGCTTTTTTTTGCTGTGGATTTTTATTATTTATCATTGACATAATAAGACTTTGGCATTAAGTTAGTATAGTGAACAAACTGAATTTCTGGTACGGTGTCAAACCTGACCACCTACAGTATAGGTCAAGTAATGTAGGTCAGGTCAAACTCGCTCGAAGTGTTAGTTATACATCTTCGCCCGTTTTTCTTGTGCCGCTTTCTCATTTCGCTTACTATAGTTATGCCAAAGCGTTTGACAAGTTTAAATTGATAACTTTCCAAGCCAAAATAATTAAGCATCTAACTGCCACCGCATTAATGCGGTTTTTTTATCTAGGTTTTACCAATTTCCTAATCAGATAAAATGCTAATAAGGAATATTATATAAAACATGCAACCAACTGATAGCAAAGACGTAGATATCCGTAAAAAAAAGTTTAGCCATTATTTAGTAAATGAAGCTCAACAAAGCCTAATGCTGTCTGTTGGTTACTTAACTTATGATGAACAAACCGATATTATTGATGCTTGCCACTTTGGTGATATTGCACATATTAAAGATAAAAGAAAATCTGGTGAGCCATATATCACTCATCCTATCGCCGTTGCCGAAATCTTGGCAGGCTTTAAACTCGATAAAGATACCATCATTGCTGCTATTTTGCACGATACGGTAGAAGATACCGAAGTAAGCCTGCAAGATTTAACCCAAAAATATGGTGTACAGGTAGCAAAGTTAGTTGATGGTGTCACTAAACTCAAGTCATCTTCACAAAACAAGCGACAAAACAAGGCTGCAACCTTTCACAAAATTTTAACCGCCACTTTAAATGACCCTCGTGTTTTAGTCATTAAACTTGCTGACAGATTACACAACATGTCTACGCTAGGTGCAGTAAAGCGAGAAAAACAAAAATCAACCGCACAAGAAACGTTAGATTTTTATATTCCTTTTGCTCGCGTTATGGGAATGAATGACCTTGCCGACCATATTGAAATGCTTTGTTATCGTAATCTAGACCCAGAAATGTACACCAAGCTATCTGATAAATTATTACAACATGGTCTTGGTCGAAAATTTCGTAAAGATGAAATTTACGACTACCTACAAAGGCTGTTGCATGTAAAAAAACTGCATGGCCATGTCAAAATGCTAGATTATACCGTCGATATGTACCGCCAGTTTTTTAGAAACCGAGGCACAATTGATGAGCTGATTCGTCAATATGCATTTGAAATTGTGTTAGAAGATGTAAAATCTTGCAAAAATATTAGTAGTTACCTAATTAATAAATATAATATCCCAAATACCCAAATTTCTGATAATATCCGTAATCCCTTACCTGGGGGTAATCAATCGCTCACCCTTACTTATGTTTATCAACACAACACCATTAAAGTAACTTTGCTTACCCAAAAAATGCAAAAAGCAACAAGGCTTGGGATTATTGGTGCAGACAATGCTTCTGCAATTAGTCAGTCTGTTATCCAAGCATCACTGCGTAATATGAAGTCATTAGTAAGTGATGACATGAATGTAAATAACCCAAACATTGATGACGCTGTAGAAACCATTGATCAGTTAATGGACTATCTACACGAGCGTAAAATTCTTTGCTATAGCCCAAAAGGAAAAGCCTACGAACTGCCTCGGCACTCAACTGTATTAGACTTTGCTTATGCTGTAGGACCAAAAATAGGACACATTGCTATCTCTGGTAGCATTGATGGCAAACCATGTGACTTAGCAACTGTTGTGTACAATGGGCAAACGGTAGAAATTATAACCGATAAAAACAGCTTACCAAAAGCAGAATGGCTCGGCTTTGTTATCACCAGTAAAGCAAGAGAGCTAATCCAAAAATGGTTTAAGGCTCTACCTGATGAACAAAAAGTCACACAGGGTAAATTAGCCCTAAGCAGAGCCTTAAAAACTTACGATAAAGACTTAAATGACTTAACACAACATGACTGGCAAGATGTTTTAAACTGGCGCAAATTCAATAATAAAGATGATTTATTTTGGGCGATTAGTGCTGGTAAATTACTACCACAACTTGTGATTTCCCGATTATTGAGTGAAGAAGTGGAAGCTGCCAATGTGGTTAAAAACACATCTAACTGCATAGGACAATCTCAAAGCCTAATTGCCAATCTAGGAAGTGGCGTAGAAATTAGCTTCCCTAAATGCTGCAACCCCGTTTACGGCGACCCAGTTTTAGCCTATAACTCAAAACACCATGGTTTAGTGATTCATCGCCACAAATGTTATGAACTAGAAGAAGTACGCAAACGTTCTCCCAACCAAATATTTAAAATAATGTGGCAAACAGAACAAACATTGAGCAAAAGTATGCAAGGCGAGCGCCCTCACTTTCATTCATTTTTAAAAATATGTGCTCAAATAAATGAAGACCAATTGAGTGAAGCCATTTTACACTTACGCCAAATCAATGTAGGGGTCGAAAAGGTAGAATACCAAGAGGCTAATACCCTCTTATTTGTCATTATCCGCAGCCGCCAACACCTTGCCCATGCAATTCGTGAATTACGCAACTCATTAGGTTTCCCGAATATTATGCGTTTATATCAAGCACCAAACAGTTAATTTACAACATAAAAAAGGATAATAATATGTCACGCCAAACCATACATACAGAAAACGCCCCTGCTGCTGTCGGTACTTATTCACAAGCTGTTAAGGTGACGACAGGCAATAGCAATATGGTTTATATTTCTGGTCAAATTGGGTTAAATCCACAAACTATGCAACTAGCAAAAGGGTTTGAGGCACAAGCCAAACAAGTAATGGATAATATTGAAGCGATTTGTAAAGCAGCAGGCGGTAGCCTCGCCGAAGTCGTAAAATTTAACGTATCTTTAACCGACCTTGCCGACTTTGATGCACTAAATGAACTGTTTGTTGCCCGCTTAACAGAGCCATACCCAGCTCGTGCCGCTGTGCAAGTTGCTGCCCTACCTAAAGGTGCCGTGGTTGAAATCGAATCTATTTTGTTTATCGAAAGCTAAAAATAGATTTTGAGTAAATGGCTTGGTTCTAAAACAAATTCATAATTTTAAAATACCCATCTTTTTGTAGAATAGATTGGGTATTTTAACATATTCTAACAAACCTTAATTAAGGGTAAACAACAAGGTAAACAAATTAGTGTTAAGATACATTTAAATTTTAATATAACTGCCAACTTTATATCAAATGTGGGTATTACTATCCAATCTGGATTTAAATTAGTACATGAAAACCAAGCTACAAAAACAAAAAAAATCAACTCTGAAAAAATGGTTACCTGCCATTATATTAGCTTTGTTTATACATTTGATTTTAGTCGCTTTTATTTTTTATAGCTATCAACATAAAACAGAAACTAAGCCAAAAGATGCGATAGTAATAACGCCTGTAACGCCCATTAAACGAGTACAAGAAATACCAATCATTGAAACTCAAGTTATCTCCCCTAACGCACTAAAAAATGAAGAAACTGGTAATACATCCAAAAAATCTGTAAATACAGCTACGAATACAACCAAACCATTGTCCAATCAACAAAACAAACAAACTAAGAATCATAATAATAATCTCCCCTCTATTACTAAACCAAACCAAGCCAACCAAGTATCACCTAACACGGGTACACAAAAAACCAAAACCCAAATAAATCATTCAAGTAGTGAAAAAATAAATACACTCCAAGAAAATAGCATTGAACAAACTCAGACCATCCATACTAAAAAAAATAGTGGCTCAGCATCTGGTGGTAATACAGTTGGACTGATAAAAGGAGTCGATATTCCTACCAATGAATACCAAGACCCAACCTCGGTTTTACAAGGAAATTATAAGAAAGTGAATGAACTTAAAGCTAAAATGGATGACATCCATAAAGAAGAAAAAACAGCCTATGAGAAAATCAGTGATGGTGCTATTGCCATTAAGGAATTTAACAAACAAAACATCGAACAAGAACTGACCAACAAAAAAGAAAATGCAAGTCAATAGATATGTTGTAATAATGCCATACTTCTACTAAACACTAATTAATAATTAAGTCTTTATAGCTACTTAAATTAACAGACATATAAATCCTATCTGGGCAGATATTATAAATAGCAACGTTGTTGATAACAGTTGATACTAAGAATTAACATTCATTGGGCTGTTTGTTCTTTCAATCAACAAGGTGTTGCCCTTTATGCACACCATGCAATAGCCCATTATTAACAAATTGATTCACCCTTTCTAGTCTTTTTGGTGTTCCTACATCTACCCACTTATCATTTATCACTTCTGCAGTGACTTGATTGCTTGACATCGCTTTTATCAATAAAGGTGCCAGTGGTGTTGGTAAAGTATGGGCAACCGAACTTAAAAGTTGTGGATGGATAACACTCACACCTGCAAAGGTATATTTTTGCATGCCCTCTTCAACATTTGCACATGCCAGCCCATCTTGCAAAGCAAAGTCTCCATTGGGGTTATGCGGTGGGTTATTAACCAACAACAAATGTGCCAAGTGATTATTATCAAGTTGCGTTTGTGCAAGCTTGCTAAAATCATAGGTTGTCCAAACATCTCCATTTATTAAAATAAACGGTTCATTATCTAGTTTACCAGTTGCCAAAGCATTAGCAATGCCACCAGCAGTTTCTAAAGGTTCGTTATCTTCTACCGACCAACGGATATTTACCCCATATTGGCTACCATCACCCAAAAAATCTAATAATTTATCGGCAAGGTATGAACAATTGACTGTAATGTTGATAATACCCGCAGATTTTAACGCTAACAAGTGCCAACTAATAAGAGGCTGCCCAGCCACATCAATCATAGGTTTTGGTGTATGCAAAGTAAGAGGACGCATGCGTGTACCCTTTCCTGCTGCCAAAATCATGGCTTGCTTAATTTGCGTCATACTAATCCGCCTTTATAAACTTTTTACGATACGCTGGTATAACCACTAATTCTAACCAGTTTGTAAACGCCTCTGCCAGTAATTGCAACTTACCGTGGGCATTATTTTTTAACCATTTTATTTCAAACAGCATGTCGTCCATTACTTTAGGGATATCTGCTAAATAGCGAGTTTTACCATCACGCTTTGCCAAACGCACAAAAATACCCAATACTTTTAAATGACGCTGTACGCCCATCACGGTAACATCATGATAAAACTCACTTTGGGTTGGTTTATTGTCAGTTGTTAATATTAACCAAAAGTCGTTTATCCATTGACTAATTTTTTGTTCATTCCAATGTACATAGGCATCTCTTACTAAAGACACTAAGTCATAAGAATATGCACCAATCACCGCATCCTGAAAGTCAATCACACCTAAACGGCTATGGTCTTCTTTATCTAACATCAAATTACGGCTATGGTAATCTCGATGCACCACCACTTGTGGTTGTGCCAAAATTTGCTGGATAATCTGTTGTTTCAATACATGCCAAAGCTCAGCCTTTTCACCCAACTCTACTCCAATATAAGGCAAAAACCACTTGCTAAATAAGTCCATTTCTTGATTTAGCAATGCACTATCATAATCAGGAATCTGTGCTTGCTTACGTGCTTTATCAATATCAATTTGTTGCAATTGACTCAATGTTTGTATGGCTTGTTGATAATAGCCATCAATTTGCTTGGTTGTTGCATCCACTAATAAATGTGCAAATTCGGTTGTTCCAAAATCTTGCAGCATCAAAAAACCTGCATCCATGTCTTTTGCGATAATATTTGGCACGTTTATATAATCTGCCATTAACTCAGCAACTTTCACAAATTCGACAACAGACTCTTGCTCTGGCGGGGCATCCATTACAATATAAACTTTAGTGGCATGAGTTATGTCACAAGAGTCATCATAATAAATATAAACACGGTGATAACAGCGAAAACTTGCATCACCTGGCAGGCTTTCTACTTGATATTCATTTTCTGTAATGACACTTGCCAACCAGTCATGCAATTGGGCGTGGCGTTTTTGTTTGCTATGGTCTGCACTATTTGCATTGTTTGTTTGTTGCATAAAATTCGTTTGTTACCTAAAGATAGTAAAATTTTAATAAAAATTAATATTACTGTAATAAGTAAATTCAATTTACTTTATTTTTTAAGTATTACAGCAATAAACAAAGTGTCCACATAGTTTAGCGGATTTTAGTATCCATTGGCTATACTTATCCTTGCTATTTTGCTAAAGTAGCGGTATTTACTTTGCTTTTATAGTTAGTCAATTATGACGATTCAATATCAGCAAGACTCACGAATTTATAAAATAGATATGCCACTACTCTACTCTCGACTTTTTAGCAGTATCCGTTTGGTTTTGTTTACCACAAAACCAAATAATACTTGCCCTATGATTAAAACAAAAAGTATTAAAACAACAGGGTTTGCCGTTTTATCTTTGGGGTTTGCCTCCATTACCCACGCACAAGATATAACAGATGCCCATGAGCCACAAAGTCAAACCACTAATTATTTGAGCAGCGATACTCGTTTATCTGATACTGATACAGCACGACCTTTTGTACCTGATATGGTAGAACAAAACACAAAGCAACAACCAGCTGATATAGTGACTACGACAGATAGCGAAGTCATTATAAAAGATGACCTGGCTAATAAAGATGTTCAAACCATTGAGCAAAAAAGCCTAAAAACTTTATCACAGTACTATCGACCTATCGATAAGTTCACTCAAGAACAACAAAAGCCGTCATGTAATGATACTGCTAATATTGACAAAAAAACGCCAATACAACAACAATATCATCAAGCAAAAGAAAGATATGAAAAGCTAACCAATGCCCCTCGTTGTAATGGTGTTTGGGTGTATCCAAACGCACAAAATAGTATGAACGGTGTGAACAATGATGATAATAGTAATTTAGCTAATAACTACAATAACAGCCCTAACAATAACCTAAGTGGTACCAAATTTCATAACACCGATTATGAAGGCAATCCCATCCCCTCTGGTTATATCCATGCCCGTGCTGACTATGGCTATTATGATAACAAAAATTATGCCGAGTTATCTGGCAATGTGGTCATTAACCAAGATGGACAAATCATCCAAGCTCAAAAAGTCACCTTAGACTTAACAACAAACGTTGCCAATGCCAAAGGACAAGTCTTATTTAGCAACGGTGCCCCTAGTGTTACTGCCAACAATAGCACAAATAATAACGCTAATATGGATGGCAATGCTTCATTAAATGATATAAAAAACAATCAGCAAGGCGGCTTCATTGGTGTTGCCGAGCAATTAACTTATGACCCAAATAATAAGGTTGCAAATGCAAAAGAGGTTGCTTTTGCAAATATACCAATGCAAGCTCATGGGTATGCCCAAAAAATGGCGAAAACAAGTGACAATCAATATGATTTACAAAAAGTTATGTTTAGCACCTGTTCACCCAACAAACGTAAATGGCATTTAGATGCGAACAATATTAAGTTAGATACCAACTCTGGTCGTGGCAGAGCATACAACACCACATTAAATGTTGCTGATATACCAGTTTTGTATCTGCCATATTTTAACTTTCCTATTGATGATAGACGCACCAGTGGTTTTTTAACACCAAATGCAAGCTTTAACTCAGAACGAGGTTTTGAGGTTAATATCCCTTATTATTTAAATCTTGCTGAAAATTATGATGCAACACTTAATACCCGTATCTTTACTAACCGCAACCCAATGTTAAGCACTGAGTTTCGTTATTTAACCAATTCTTTTGGTGCTGGTCGCATGGTTGGTTCATACTTACCAAAAGACAGAAAATACAAAAATGAAGATCGCAGCAGTATTTTTTATGAGCACCTTTGGGCATCACCATACATAGAAAACTTAACGGCAGATGCAACATACAATTATGTATCTGACCCAGACTATATTGATGACTTTGATGATTTAAATCGCAATATCAACAATAATGCCAACTTACCCAGACGTGCCAGAGTTAACTATTTTAATGATTATGTAGATGCCGAGTTAAAGTTGGAGACCTATCAAGAGCTAAAAGCAGAAGATGTTTATGGTAAACTAATTAAAGACGTTGACCGACCCTATGCTAAATTACCACAATTGATCGTTGATTATAGCCTACCGTCGTTTACCAACAACCCAAACAAAGCACAGCTTGGTAATATTGTGATTGATGGCACCCATGACACAGGCTACTTTAAAAAATCTATTAAAGATGGTTCAGGGATTGAAAAAAGTGGGTTGCGTATGTACAACAAGCTTAGTGCTAGTTATCCAGTCACCCGACCTTGGGGCTACATAACACCAAAGCTTAGCCTACAACACATTTTAGCCAGTTATGATACCGACAGCTTATCAGCAAATAATATTAACAAAGAAGATGCAACAAAATCCATTTTTGTACCACAAGCAAGTATTGATGCTGGTTTAACGCTATATCAAAAAGGTGTACCTTTTAACTGGCTAAAAAGTACAAAAGATCAGCAAAATGGCTACCAATTGCTAAGCCCACGCCTAAAATATACCTATGCACCTTTTAAAGAGCAAAATGACTTACCAAACTTTAATACCCGTGTTGCATCAATGAGCTATGACCAGTTGTATGCCGATACATGGTTTTTAGGACACGACCGTTTACAAGATTTGCATGCAATTACACCTGGTGTAAATTATCGTTACATCGATGCAACAGGTCGGACACGTTTAGATGCTAGTATGGCACAACAATTTTATTTAGATAGTGGTAAAGTATCACTCGATGACTTATCTGATGATGTAACCGATACTCAGTTATTTAATGAAGGCTCATCTGGCCTAGTAACCAGTATTAAAGCACAACCATATGACAACCTTTGGCTAGATATAGACACCGCATTGACCAATGATTATGATTTAAACTTTGTGACTTCTCAGCTAAGATATCAACCAACTAATAATAGCTTATTTAGCCTTGGTTGGACTGAACGAAAAGCAAATGAAAACACCAATCAATTGCCATTATCAGCGATAACTGCCTCGGCTATTATGCCAATAACTAATAAATGGCGATTAATGGCACAAGGACAATACGACACTTTCAGCAACCAAATGCTCGACTCTATTTATGGTGTGGATTATGAAGATTGTTGCATTGGGTTTTCCATTTATGGTCGTCACTATTATAATGACTTAGATTTGGATGACTCAACAAATTCGGTAATGGCAGAGCTTAGACTAAAAGGATTAAGTGATGATAGCAGCCGTTTGGCAAGACTGCTATCAAACAAAATTTATGGATTTGAGCCTGTGCAAGCCTCTTGGAAAAAATAAGATGCCAGTAAAGGAAGTGTCAATCAGTAACGACTAATTTATACTTATCAAACCAAGATGCATCTCATCACAAGCTTAAAATAAAGATATATATCAAAAAATGAGGTAAATATGAAACATATCACAAAAAAAATATCTGCTGTAACCATCGCTATATTTGGTTTTACAGCATTACACACAGCAAATGCAGAAATCATGAGCGATGGTTTACTGGCAGTTGCAAATGACTCACCCATTTTAAAAAGTGAATTTAAAAATACCCTATCTCAAGTGCGTCAGTCATATCAAGCCGCAGGGCAAACCCTACCAAGCGACAACCAACTAAAACAAGAGGTATTAGATGGTTTAATTATCCAACACCTACAGTTTGATATGATAGAACGCTCTGGCTATCGCCCTAAAGATGTTGAAATAAACCGTAAAATGCTACAGCTTGCAAACGCACAAGGAATAAAATCTTTAGAAGATTTCCAAAAAAAACTAGATGCAAAAAATCCTGGTAAATACAATGCATTACGCAACCAAATGATAGAAGAGTTATCATTACAGTCATTACAACAAAATTATATCTCTAACCGTATTAAAATTACTGATGAAGAAGCGGATGCATTTTTAAATTCTCCTCAAGGTCAACAAGCTATAGCAAATGCCAGCAAACAAATGACCTCTAGCTTAATTGTGCCAGAATGGCAAACACGCCATATTTTAATTAAAGTTGATGCCTCTCAAACACAAGAGGTTGCTAAACAAAAAATTGAAGAAATTTATAAGCAACTGGGTCAGGGAGCAGACTTTTCAACATTGGCATTAACCTATTCAGAGGATCCTGGGTCGTCAAAACGTGGTGGTGACTTAGGCTGGGTAAAAGAAGGTGTCATGGTTCCTGAGTTTGAAGCTATGATGAAACGCACGCCAGTAAAAAACTATTCAACGCCTTTTGCAACTCAATATGGCTGGCATATTTTACAAGTTGTTGATAAAAAAGAAAAAGACATAAGTAAACAAGTGTATCGTAGCCTAGCAAAAGATGTCATTTATAAAAACAAGGCACCACAAGCCTATGATGCATGGGTTAAAGAACTAAAATCAAACGCTTATATTAAAATCTTTGAATAAAAAAGTTGTTTTAAAAAATAAAAAAGACCTAAACATTTAGGTCTTTTTTAATTTAATTAAGCACAAATATTCACTTATTTATTTAATACCCGACGAGGATCAATGGCTCGGCCACCTTGACGAACTTGAAACTCAAGTGCTACTTGACTGGTATTGCCTGTTTGCCCCATTGTAGCAATTTTTTGACCTTTTGTTACCACATCGCCTTCATTTACCAATAGTTGGCTGTTATGTGCATAAGCGGTAACATAATCATTGCCATGATTCACCATTATTAAGTTGCCATACTCTTGCAACCCATTGCCTGCATAAATCACGCTTCCTGATTTACTAGCATAAACGGGGTCACCTGCATTGCCTGCAAACCACATCCCCAAAACGTTATTTACCATATCATATTGCTTAATAACATAGTTAGATGAAGGATATTTAAAACCTAATGAAGATGGATTATACGTATTTGGATAAGTATTAACAGAGCTGTTATTTTGTTGAATAACAGGGGCAGGTTTATTTTTAGTAGGTTGATAAGAGTTTTTAGTAGGTTGATAAGAAGTTGTTGCAGCAGAACCTTCCCACAATTTTAACCACTGACCCGCATAAATCGTATAACGACTATTTAAGTTGTTTAATGCCCCAATTTTGCGATAATTCATGTGGTATCGTTGAGCAATACCACTAACCGTATCACCCCTCTTAACACGATAATAGTTTGGTACACCTTTGTCATTGATCACAACTTTTATATTATTTGTATTGCCTGAATTTGTACCAGCACAACCTGTCATTATCAAAGCTATTAGCCCTAGTGCTGCCATTTTATTTAATGACATTTTCATTGCTATCTCCCTTAACCACTGGAAATTTTGTTATTATAATCACAAAATACAGTCACAAAATTAAAAATAGATAACTTAAATGTATTTAAAATTAAACACAAGTTAAAACATACAGTTAAATATTCAATACTTAGCTCAATACTGTATAACATTTTGTACAAAAAATCATCTATTAATTTAGCCTATTAATTTAACCTTTCTGTATTCAAAGACTTAATGCGCTCAGCAGTAAAATATTACCATCTTTTACCAATCAGCTCCATCGGCTAATACTAACCACCTATACTCAAACCTTACCAAATAGTATAATTCAAGTTAGATTTTCAACAATTATCACAAATATGTTGCTCATTTTGCCAAAAAAAATACAATCAACCTACAATATATGCAAAAATTAATATGACTTTTTTGTCATTAAAAGTTATATTAATATCATTGATAAAAAGTAAGTTAATTGATAACCAAACAAATCAAACTTAAACTTTTGTTTATTTGTTTACGTTCTTAAATAGTTTTTAATCATACTAAACACATATAAGTACTAAACAAGTATAAGTAACAGGTAATTTGATATGCGTTTTACTAACACCCATCAAAAAGTATCGACATCAACCCTACTAATGGTCTTTGGTATTAGTATTATATTGATGTTTATAATGAATGGCACCGCACAAGCTAAAGAGTATCGCATGTCCACTGCTATTGGCAACACAGCCAATAATTCGTTCATAAAACCTGTTGACTTATCAGGGATTTCGACGACAACACATGAACTTGCACTGATGCAGGTTTTGGCAGAAGTTTGTCCTGGGCTAATCAGTACTAATCTACGCCCTAAATTTGCTCATGCATACAGAACCAAACTTCACCAACTCATGCCGACTGTTGCAAACCCTGATAATGCGATGAGATATCTTTCTACTCAAACGGAATATCGAAGAGTACATGCAAATATTAAAAATTGGACATTAAGCTATTCTCGTGCAGAAAACAAAGCCATGTGTGAAGAACTAGCAACCACTCAGTTTTAGTTAGTTTTGTCATTGCTCATTTCTCATGTTAACTAGTTCATCTTGGCTTAAACCTATTTTTAAAACCACCCTAACACTCTATATCTATTGACTTTTATATCCAGTTAATTTTTCTTGTTTATCCAATGGCCACATTTTGGTAATATATCGTTTTCATAGATTGGCAAAAATTTAACGCCAAACATCCTTTATCTTTCAAGATTTTTAATGGTTACTTTTTATTATGACAACAACCAAACGCTTACTTACCCTAGCTTCTACGGTTATTTTACCTCTGCTTAGTACTCAAACAATAGCAGCAGAGATAAAACCACCCAACTTAGACAACACAGCTTATGTATTGATGGATTTTAACACTGGGGAAATACTGGCAGAAAAAAATGCAGATACTCCTTTGCCACCTGCTTCTTTAACAAAGTTGATGACCAGTTATCTTATCGAAGAAAAACTGAACAATGGCGAGCTAAAAGAAGAAGACCCAGTTGTAATGAGTAAAAATGCATGGTGTGGCGGTAGTAGCTCACAATCATGTATGTATGTTGGAGTTAACCAATCAGCCAGCGTATTAGAGATGCTGAAAGGCATTGTTATTCAATCAGGTAATGATGCAGCAGTTGCTATGGCAGAACATATTGCTGGAGATGAAGCTTCTTTTGCCAATATGATGAATGAAAAAGCCAAACAGCTTGGTATGAACAACACCCATTTTGTTAACTCAACAGGTATGCCAGCAGAAGGGCACCAAGCATCTGCCCGAGATTTAGCCATTCTTGCTCGTTCTATTATCGCCAAAGGTGGTAAATACTACGACATATACTCCGAAAAAGAGTTCACCTTTAACGGCATCAAACAAGGGAACCGCAATACGCTTTTGTTAAGTGATCCAACCGTAGATGGGCTAAAAACAGGGCATACAAATGCTGCTGGCTATTGCTTAGTCACTTCTAGCAAAAAAGAAGATATGCGCTTAATTTCTGTCATTATGGGCACCAAAAGCATGCAACAGCGTGCAGACCAGTCTCGTTCATTATTAAAATGGGGATTTGGACACTTTTCAACCGTTAATGCGGCACCAAAAGGACAATCTGTAACCACAATACCTGTTTGGGGCGGTAAACAAAAAAACGTAGAGGTTATTACTGCTGATGACTTAAAGGTATTGACCTTAAAAAGCCAAAATGACAAAATTAGTACTATCATCAATCTTGATGAGGCAGTTGAAGCACCTATTTTAAAAGGACAACCTCTTGGTAAAATGATGGCTGTTGTTAATGGTAAAACCGTCGCAAGCGTTGATGTGATTGCAAATCAAGATGTTAAACAGGCAAATATCATCAGTCGTAGTTTCCAAAATTTATGGCGGTGGATTAAAGGTTTATTCTAACCCTAACATCTTATTGATAGTTAAAAATGCACTAAGCTAGCAAGTACTTGTTAGTCTAGTGCATTTTTTAGTTTAATAAAAACTAAAGTTAAACTAAATTACCCTACACGACTTTATCATGACTATTTATCATCCTACCATCTAGCGATGCTTATCTACGCTTTTTATCCTTACGTTTAAACTTTTGAATACGTTTACGTTGACCTTGTTGCTGCCCTTTCGTCATACTCAGCTTTTGCTTACGCCCAGAAAATGGGTTGTCATTTTGTTTAAACTCAACTCTAAGCGGTGTGCCTTCTAATTTAAAAACAAGACGGAATTGGTTTTCTAAATAACGTTTATAACTTTTTGGTAAAGCGTTAGTTTGATTACCATGAATGACCACCACAGGTGGATTATGCCCACCCATGTGAGCATAGCGTAATTTAATGCGCCTACCGCCAACCATTGGCGGTTGATGAGCATTAACCGCATCTTCAAGAATTTGAGTTAATCGATTTGTAGAAACATGGAACATTGCCGATTCATAAGCTTTGTGAATCGATGGATATAAATTACCCACGCCTGAGCCATGCAAAGCAGATATCAAGTGCGTTTTAACATAAGGTACAAAGTCAAAGCGTCTGTCCATCTCTCGCTTAATAAAGTTTCTTTGGTCTTCACTCAACCCATCCCACTTATTAATCGCAATAACAATCGCACGCCCTGCATTTAAAGCATACCCCAGCATATTTAAATCTTGGTCTACAATGCCTTCTTGAGCATCTATCACCAAAACCGTCACATTTGAATCTTTAATCGCTTGCAACGTTTTAATAACCGAAAATTTTTCTACTTTTTCGTCAATGCGACCACGACGACGAACGCCAGCGGTATCAATTAACACGTAGTTTTTGCCTTCACGCTCATAAGGAATATAAATACTATCACGCGTTGTACCTGGCATGTCATACACCACCACACGGTCTTCTCCCAATAAGCGATTGACCAAAGTTGATTTACCCACATTAGGGCGACCAATAACAGCTAGTTTCAGTCCTTCTGGCTCTTCATTCTCATCTTGTTCTGGCATACCCTCTGTTAAGTCATCTAATAAATTTGATAATCCTCGTCCATGACTGGCTGCCATCGGGTATGGCTCACCCAAACCGAGTGCAAAAAATTCATTGACAGCAGCCTCGTGTACCCCATCAATCTTATTAGCCACCAAAAATATAGGTTTGCCTAATTGTCGCAGATGGTTTGCAATTTCTTCATCAGAACCAATCATGCCAGAACGTGCATCAACAACAAAAACAATAATATCCGCTTCATGAATTGCTAAATAAGACTGGTCTGCCATGTAGTCATCAATATTACCAATGCCATCATCCGCTTCGCCAATACCCCCTGTATCAACCACAATAAAGCTTTTATCCATATAATTGGCATCACCATATTGTCTGTCTCTTGTTAAACCAGACATATCTGCCACCAAAGCTTGGCGAGTTTTGGTAATTTGATTAAATAAAGTTGATTTGCCAACATTGGGGCGACCAATCAAGGCAACAACTGGCTTAATACTCATGGATCATTCCTAATTTTTTATTTACTCGCCTGTAGAGCATTACGCATCAAAACGCCTTTCTTTAGCTTTTAACTTATTTGCCATTTGGCTGTTTTGGCCCAGTTTTGCTATCTTCTTCTATTGCCAATTCGGCCACTTCAGTTTTATTGGCCGGTTGTTCGATAACTTCTGCTACCTCAATTGGAGTAATTTCCATACCTAATGTTTCCATTTTTAATGCCAAAATAGCACGGTATTCTGGTCTTTTAGCAAGCAAGTTCCAAGCATTTTGATACGTTTTTTTGGCTGCTTCTTCATTATTCTCAGCAATATGGATATCGCCCATAAGCTCTTGTTTACTTGCCTCAAACATGTTGGGGACTTCGGCACTCGCAATCTTTTTTGCCTCTTGTATTTTACCATCAGCTAATAATGCCTGAGCATAACGTAAAGAAGTCATTGCTTTTAAGCCAGCATCAATTGCTTTAACTTCGGTTGCTGCTTTTAATGTTTCACTTGCCCCGGCGTAATTTTCGCCATCCATTTGATGGCGTGCTTTGATGGTAAGTGCTTGCCAAGCATAGATAGTATCACCATGATTGGCAACCAATGCATCAATGCTAGCGTTTAGCTGTTCTTCCGTTTTGCTCAGCGAACTTTTTAATGCTTCATCTTGTACAGGATTTTGCATGGCAACATTATATTGATCATTTAAATTTTGAATTTGGGCGAACTGGTCTGATGCAACCGTATCGACAGTCGTGCCTCTACCTTGCCATAACTGCCATCCAAAATAGGCAGCCAAAACCAGTGCAATCACAGTCACAATATTGCCACCATGCTGTTTTAGCTTCTCCATTGATACATCTTTTTGAGCCTGTTTGTCAGCTGCAGCTGACATTGATGTCTGCTCTGTTGGTTTTTTCATGAAATAACCTATCTTTTTTTCACTGTTAACTATAATATTTTAAAATACGTACTTTGCAATTAATTCTGCTTTAAAAAGTTTTGGCGTGGTTGAGTTGTTTGCTCACCAGTTTTCATATCTTTGATACTCACCGTATTATTTTCTACCTCATCTTGTGCAATAATCACAGTAAAGCTTGCACCCGACTTGTCCGCCTTTTTCATTTGTGATTTCATAGCAGAAGCACTTGCCATACGTACTCGCAAATCAGGACGTTGTTGGCGTAATTGTTGAGCGTATGTTAACCCTTGAGCGTACACATTTGGATGAGCAACCACAAAAACATCACAGGCGGTTATTGCTGCAAATGGGTTTACCGCTTCAATCAACAATAACAAACGTTCTAACCCTATCGCAAAGCCAACAGCTGGATCAGATTTTGTGTTACCTTTTAGTTGACCAATCAAGCCATCATAACGACCACCTGCACAAACAGTCGCCTGACTACCAAGCTTATCTGTCACCCACTCAAATACGGTTTTGTTGTAATAGTCCAAACCACGCACTAACTTTTGGTTTATTTCAAAATCAATACCCAAAGCGGTTAAATAGCTTTTTACTTGCTCAAAATGTGCTTGACTTTCTTTGCCCAAAAAGTCTGCTAACTGAGGGGCTTGTTTTAACAAAGCTTGGGTGTTGGCATTTTTACTATCCAAAATACGCAATGGATTAGTCGTTAATCGGCGTTGGCTATCTTCATCTAGTTGCTCTTTTTTATCCATTAAATAGTCAACCAAGGCTTCACGATAGGCTTTACGCTCATCTGCCTCACCCAAACTATTAATCTCTAAAGTTAATTCATGGTCAATACCCAGTGTTTGCCATATTTGATAACTAATGCCAATCAATTCTGCTTCGGCATCGGCTAACTGATTACCAAACACCTCCACACCCAATTGATGAAATTGGCGGTAGCGACCTTTTTGCGGACGCTCATAGCGAAACATAGGACCAACATACCACAATTTAGGGCTATCCCCCCTTAGCATGTTATGCTCAATCACAGCACGCACCACCCCTGCTGTGCCCTCTGGGCGTAAAGTTAGTGGGGTTGGTGGGTTGGATTTGTCGGTAAAACTATACATTTCTTTTTCAACAATATCCGTTGCATCACCAATGGCACGGGCAAATAAATCGGTTTGCTCTACAATTGGCAAACGGATTTGTTGATAGCCGTGACGGCTTAAAACGTCGCATAATATAGCCTCTAGTTTTAACCAATTACCACTATCAGCGGGTAGAATATCATTAAAGCCTTTAATTGCTTTTATTGTCATACTTGTCTCTTATTATTAAAATCTATCAACAACTCACATTGTTATTAACCAACACGCAAAATCTCATTTTCACGCTGTTTCACTCGTTCTGCTGCTTGCTCACGAACCATTTTCTCAATTTCATCTACCAATTGATTTGTGTCAACTTTATGGCTTTTTTCGCCATGTTTGTATACCAATGAGCCTGGATTAGCACCGACAATACCAAGGTCAGATTCTTTTGCTTCACCAGGTCCATTAACTTTGCAACCAATCACCGAAACATCCATTGGCTCACGGATATCTTCAAGGCGTGCTTCAAGCTTATTCATCACATCAATCACATTAAACTCTTGCCGTGAGCAACTTGGGCAGGCAATAAAGTTAACACCATTGGCACGAATGTTTAATGACTTTAAGATATCAAAACCAATCTTAATTTCTTCTTCTGGCTGTGCAGCCAGCGAGATACGCATTGTATCTCCAATACCATCTAGCAATAAACCGCCTAACGCAATAGCAGATTTAACCGTGCCTGTACGATATACACCCGCTTCGGTAACCCCTAAATGTAATGGGTTATCAATTTGGGCAGAAATCAATCGATAAGCATCTAAAGTTAAAAATACATTACTGGCTTTAACGGAAATTTTGTATTGTTCAAAATTCAGTTTTTCTAAAATATCAATATGACGCATGGCAGACTCAAACATCGCTTCACCTGTGGGTTCGCCATATTTTTTTTGCAAGTCTTTTTCTAACGAACCAGCATTAACCCCAATTCGTATTGGAATGCCATGGTGCTTAGCACAGGCAACCACCTCACGTACTCTAGCATCTTTACCAATATTACCAGGGTTAATACGCAAACAGTCTGCACCTGCTTCTGCAACCGCAATAGCAATTTTGTAATCAAAATGCACATCTGCAATAAGTGGCACAGTTGAACGCTTGCGAATGTGGGCAAATGCCTCTACCGACTCCATCGTTGGGGTGGATACTCGCATTAAATCAGCACCTGCATCCACACATTTTTCAATTTGTGCAACTGTGGCATCCACATCGCAAGTATCTGTGTTAGTCATGCTCTGCACGCTAATTGGTGCATCGCCACCAACAGCCACATTACCTACATGGATTTTTTTTGTTTTGCGTCGTTTAATGGGAGATGGCGTTGACATAAAATGCCCTCATAGAGTTATCGTTTTATACCCGTTCAAAAATATATGATTGAGTCTCGCCTATATATTAATAGCTATTTAAGTTCAAAATTTGCCTTATTGTCTTTGCTATACTGCGCAAGGTTAATCGGTTGTTTATTTAAATTAACTTTAACATTCTCTGCATTTTCAATATTAACTTTAAAGGGTGCCCTACCTTTAACCGTGTAACCCCCTCGAGGATGTACACCTGACATAATTTGTTTGCCATTGGCATCAACAACACTAACATTTGTATTTGCTTTTATCCAAAACTCGATGGCATCATTACCTTCAGCACTTTGTAAAACAGGCTCAGTAGATAGCTGAGCATTATCATGAGCGTTATTAGTTGTCATTTGCTTTGCAGTGTTATTATTATCAACGCCTAAATTTATAGCAGAGCCAGAAGAACCAATTGCTGCCGCATTTTGCGTTAAAGAAGCACCTTGCTGTTGTTCTTGCTCCGAAATCGTTTCTTTTGTTGGCGTTGGCGTGCTATTGACTTCTGTTTCTGCTTTATTGACTATCCTAAATAAAAATATTGCCAAAGCCAGCACAGCCAAAGTGGCTATTAATAATAACGGATTAATTCTAATACGACGGCTATTCTCATCACGTTGTAACGTGCCCATCGGTCTTAAAGGCGATTCAATATCTTCAAGTCTAACTGGCTTTAGTTCCTCTGGATAAGCCTCATCAAATTTATGAACAATTTGTTGATAGTCTAATTTTAAAAATTTAGCATAGTTAGCAACAAATCCACGTGAAAATGCACTTTCTGGTAATGCCTTAAAATCCTCATTTTCAATGGCTTGCAGTTGACGTGTTTTAATAAACAATGCTTCAGAAACTTGATCTAACGTCAAGTTTTTACTTTCACGTGCATCACGCAAAATTTTACCAAATGAACCATGTAAAATGGTTTCTCCAGTCTTATTGTTAGTTGTTTCCATCATAATCTTTAATGCCTCTAAATCATCAAAATCTTAAAACTGAAAAACTTTTGCCTACTCTATAAACGATTATCTTTTTTCAGTTATGCAAGCTATTTAGCTCACTCAAGTTACTTATTTTCTAATCTCGCCTTTTGCGACATGACCCTTGGTGGTAAGGGTCGATTGCCAAACAAAATTAGCGTATTTTGCAATAAATTTTTAGCTTGTTTATAACGTTTTTGCTCAATAAATAAATCCACCAATTCAATATGGGCAATCACACTGTTGGGGTTATTCTCTAAAACCTTAAAAAAAGTTTGTATTGCTTGGTTTTTGTCATCAAGTTTAATATAGGTACGACCCAAATTTTCCAATGCGTCAATACGTCCACGATAACCAAGTGTTGACCCTGCTATTTTAAATTCTTCTAACGCCTCATGATAACGTCCAACCTGAAAAAGATACACACCATAGTTATTGTGCGTTTGTGCCATATCGGCTAATTCAATGGCTTTTTTAAAATACCCATCTGTTTTTTGCAAATTTGTTGGGCTGCCTTCTTGTTGCAATAACACACCCATCATATCATAAGCTTGCGCATATTGGTCATCAGCAATTAAAGCCAACTGCAATTGCCTCATAGCAGCATCAAGCTGACCCGATTGTATATATTGCCCAGCCAACTTGGTACGTATTTTTGCTACATCAGTGGCATTATTAACCGATTTTGAAAGCGCATAACCATTTTTTGAAAAATTGCTTGATGCTGTTTGACAAGCGCTAACTACAAATGTTGATGTAATTAACGCCAGTACCAGTGGTAACGGTAACTTTATCAACTTTTTCATAGCGCATCCTTGTTTATTAACGCAACGTACCACTCAACTAAAATTAATTGAGCCTAAAATTTTACCCATGCTCGGTCTGACGTTTTATAATTGCTTCTTGCCATTTTTTAGAACGCCGAGTTTTATCTGCAACTTGCCCAACTAACTGCCCACATGCCGCATCAATGTCATCACCTCTAGTTTGACGTATTGTACACACAAAACCTGCTTGGTTTAAAATATTACTAAAAGCATGAATACGATTATTGCTAGAGCGGCCGTAAGGTGCATGCGGAAATGGATTAAACGGAATCAAGTTAATTTTGCTGGGTAGTCCTGTTAACAATTTCACCAACTGCTGAGCATGCTCATCACTATCATTAACGCCTGCAAGCATCACATATTCAATCGTTACATGCTTTTTATGGCGTGGGTTTGCATCATAGATATAGGCTTTTGCCGCTGCCATCAATTTATCAAGCGGATATTTTTTGTTAATCGGTACCAACTCATTACGTAGTTCATCATTCGGGGCATGTAATGAAATCGCCAAGGCAACATCAATATCCCTTGCTAAATCATACATTTTTGGCACAACACCAGAGGTAGATAGTGTCACCCGGCGTTTGCTCATGCCAAAGGCGTGATCATCCAGCATAAGAGACATACTTGACACCACTGGGTTATAGTTTAATAGTGGTTCGCCCATGCCCATCATCACCACATTGGTTACTCTATTTTCACGCTCGCTTGCTGGCACGCCTTCCATATACGACTGGTTAGCTACCCACAACTGACCAATGATTTCTGCAGCAGTTAAATCGCGCTCAAAACCTTGTTTACCTGTGCTACAAAAGCTACAATCTAATGCACAGCCAACTTGCGAAGATATACATAGCGTTTTGCGTCCATACTGCTTTCCATCTTCAGCAGGAATCAACACAGTTTCTACTAAGGAGCCACCGGCCACTTCAAAAATCCATTTGCGTGTACCATCTTCACTAAACTGTTTAAACTTAACAGCAGGGGGTGTCACCGTTGCAATCGCGGTTAATTTAGACTGCAATTTTTTAGATAAGTTAGTCATCTGATTAAAGTCAGTAACCCCATACTGATAAATCCATTTCATGACTTGCGTTGCACGAAACTTTTTTTCAGCAAACGACTCAAAAAAATCACCCAACTCAGTTTTTGACATACCAAGTAGGTTGGTTTTTTTTACCGCTTTATTATCATCGATAGTTAAGTCTATACTTTGGATTTTGCTCATTAATTTGGCTACTACTCTAGCTAGTTTAAATAGTTGCTTTTGATGGCCTAAATTTTTACATTAAAATATACAAACCTTTTATTATAGTAAAATTTTATGACAAAGTCATGAATAATCAATAAACAAACATTATCTTTACTTTTAACGGGTTTTATTCATTAACTATTTTTAAACTTAAATGACCCATTTATCACTCTTCTATGTCCTGACCTCTATGTCTTAACTTATTTATGAGACAAAAATTTTAGCGACTATATTATTGCCGTATCCGAAACCATTATAGTATTTAAAACCAATTTATTACGCTAAATATTACAAAATGTTTCATTGTGTAATCTGCTATTTACTTTCTTTTTTTATTAAGGTCTAATATAGTTAAGTAGTAGAGCAATTTTCTCTACTGATGGAATTATCCATCTTAACAGTGGTTTTTATTAACCCGTAAAAAGTAGGAATTTATCATGAAAATGAATACACTAGCAAAATCTTTAACCGCAATTGCATTTACATCTATAGCAACAACCTCTATGGCGGCGAATTCTATTGCTGAAAACACAGGTAAAAAACTAACGGGTATTTCAGACACCGTCTATAGTGCCTTGACTGGAAAAAAAGTTCAAAATATTGAGGTAAACCACCCTGTAAGTTTGTATGACTATAAAGAAGCAAGCTCAGAATACGAAGATGCTTATATCAATGGTACATTAAATATTGCAGATTCAGAAAGCACACATACTAACTATAACCTAGATTTAGGCTTAGACTATGAAAAAGTTATGTCATCGCCAAATGCTAACACCTCTTATAGTGCTAAATTAAATGGGTCTGTTTCTGACTCAGGAGAGGAAGATAGTGAACGTAACGAAACTTATAATGGAGCGGCTTCAGTAACTTATGATCGCTATTTTAACCCTACTGTTAATGATGCATTTTGGTATGGAAAAGGTGATATCCGAATCCAAGATAAAAGCACTGATGCAAATGGTAATGACTATGCTGGTATCAAAAATCCAGAAGTAAAAATTGGTGGTGGTTTAGGTTATGGTCGTGTTGTTAATGTCACACCAATGGCACATGCAATGCGTCTAGTAGAGGCTCTAGTTGAGAATGGTTCAATCCGCCAAGTACCAAGTGCGGCTACTTACAACAAAGTTGCTACTATCATTGCTAAAAAAGAGGAATATAAGCATAAATTCGGCGAAAGATATGCTCAAAATTGGGTAAGTGACATTGCTAACGCTCTTGGTGCTAGGTTGGATGCCAATGGCGTTATCCGTGCATATGAAGTACTAGAGAATGAATCAATCTCTACGCGTAAATATGGTTGGAATGTTCGTGGTGGTGTTGGTGTCGTTGCCAATAACTTTGCTGGCGAAAGTGGTAATCCTTTTGCGGAGCTACAGGCGAACTACTATCACCCTATCAGCAATAAAACTCAGTTCTCAAATGAAGCAAAAATGACGTTTGAACTTGATGACGATGACGATAGTTATGTATTTAACAATGACATGGGGCTAACTTATGAGTTAAGTGACCGCGTGGATTGGGAAAATAAATGGAATCTAAACTATCAGAACAATGAAAACTCTGCCGATGTTACTCGTAACGCCTTATCTTCTAGCTTCTTGTATGACATCAACAACTCTTTAAAGTATGAAACAAAGCTAACATACTCTCGTGTTGATACAGAAGATGCTGACGCAACTTATGACAAAGGCTTGTTCATGGGCGTTAAATACCGTCTAAAATAATCGAGCACTTTAATTGGTATCATTAATATAAATCCTCATAAGTCATTGCTTATGAGGATTTTTTATATGTTCATACATTGATTTTTGTCCATTAAGCCTTATAAGATACCGCAAAATCAGCAGGTAACTAATTTTGCAATTCACCAATATCGGCAACCAGCAAAAACAACTCACGCACTTGTTTTAGCAAGGCAAGACGATTGTTTTTCAACGCTTCATCATCGGCATTTACCATCACATGATCAAAAAAGTTAGTCAATGGACTATCTAAACTAACCAAGGTTTTCATAATCTGTTGATAATCTGATTGTGCTTGCAATGGTGCCACCTCTTTTTTCGCCTTGTTTACCACATCATACAACGCCTTTTCTGCCGTCTCTTGTAACAATGATTCATTAATCGCCATTGCTACTTCGCTTTTTGCCTTAGCTAAAATATTAGCCACACGTTTGTTGTTTTCGGCAAGTTTACTGGCTTGTGGCAACTGACGGAACGCTTGCACCGCACGCACTCGTTGATCAAAATCTAATGGTTGTTGGGTGTTAACCGCTTGCACGGCATGAATGGTATCCACACTCACCCCTTGCTCGGTGTACATCGCGCGGTAACGAGAGTTAATAAACGCCATGACTTGTGCTTGTGTATCGCCTTCTGTTAATTTATCGCCATAGTTAGCAACCGCCTGTGCAACCAAATCAGCTAAATTAATGGGCAACTCTTTTTCTATCAAAATACGCAAAATACCAATGGCAGAACGACGCAAACTAAACGGGTCTTTTGAACCTGTTGGTGCTTGACCAATACCAAAGATACCCACCAAAGTGTCAATACGGTCAGCTAATGCCAAACAAATACCAACCGGCGTTTTTGGCAATTTGTCGCCACTAAATTTTGGTAAATACTGCTCTTGGATTGCTTCAGCAACTGCTTCTGGCTCACCATTTAAACGGGCATAATAAGTCCCTGCAATGCCTTGCATTTCTGGAAACTCATAAACCAAATGACTTGATAAATCCGCTTTAGCTAAATGGCTGGCTCTGATGGCATGTTCTGCTGTTACCGCTTGACCATTTTTATTTAATAGCTGGGCAACATATGTTGCTAGTTTTGCCATACGTTCTGATTTATCCCAAATAGTACCTAATTGGTCTTGGAATACTTGCGTTTTTAAATTTTCTGTTAATTCAATCAGTGGTTGTTTTTGATCTTGCAAAAAGAAGAATTCAGCATCCGCCAAACGCGGACGAACTACTTTTTCATTACCTTTGATTACTTGTGCTGGGTCTTTTGATTCAATATTACTAATAAACACAAAATACGGTAACAGTTTTCCAGCATCATCGGTTAAGCAAAAATACTTTTGGTCTGCCTGCATGGTTTTAATCAGTGCCTCTTGTGGCACTTGCAAAAAACGTTGTTCAAAGCTGGCACGCAATGCCACAGGCAAATCAACCAAGGCAGTGACTTCATCCAACAACTCTTGTGGCACAATCGCCACCGCATTTACTTCTTTAGCTAGGTTGGCTACTTGTTCAACAATTTGCTTTTGGCGTTTGTCAAAATCTGCAACCACTTTTAAACCATCCAGCACGGTTTCGTATTCGTTGGCATGCGTCAATTCGACATAATCGGGTGCATGGAAACGATGACCACGGGTTTGTTTGCCTGTTTGATGCCCTTGAATGGTGGCGTTTATTACGGTATCGTCTTGCATCAGCACCACCCACTGTACTGGACGCACAAACTCATCTTTACTTGCACCAGAACGCATACGTTTTGCAATGGGCAAGTCATCTAACGCTTGTTGAAAAACTGCTGGAAGCAAATCAGCAACTTTTTGACCTTGTATCGTCAGCTCATAACCAATGTAGTCACCTTTTTTTGTGTTGATGGTAATAAGCTCGTTTACATCAATGCCCAAGCCCATTGCAAAACCAATTGCCGCTTTTGTTGGATTGCCATCGGCATCGTAAGCTGCTGTTACCGCAGGACCCCGTTTGGTTTCTACCCTATTTGGTTGTTTATCCGCAATGCCATCAATCTGAATCGCTAAACGACGTGGGGCTGCAAACGCCTTTAGCGTATCATAACTAATATCATTAGTGGCTAATTGCTCGGCAACACTGGTTGTTAATGCGTCACGTAATTTTTTTAAGTTTTTTGGTGGCAACTCTTCACTGCCCAGTTCAAACAAAATCGTTGTCATGTTGGTTTCTCAAAATATAAAAGACAATATTAAAATCATTTTCAAGCGATTATAACAAAATCGAAGCCTTGTATGTTATTTCTATGTTGTTAAAGTAATGGTGAGATGTGGTTGCAAACGTTTAAGTAAGAAAACATGATAATATATTGGGTAATATATTGATTGAATAACTACCATTAAATATCTAAACTTTGATAGTTAATATTTTAGTGTATGGCATATAAAAGGATAATAAAAGGGATAATACATGATATATGACGTTATTGGTGATATCCATGGTCAGGCAGACAAACTGGTCGGGCTATTAACACAGTTAGGTTATACGCTAACCAGCAACCAACATGGTACTTATTACACACCACCAAAAAACCATAGAGCAATTTTTATTGGTGATTTGATTGACCGTGGCGAACAAGAAATTAAAACACTAGAGATTGTTTTTGCCATGCTAGACGCTGGCGTTGCCGATGCGGTTATGGGTAATCACGAATACAACGCTTTGGCATTTGCAACACTTGATACAACAAACAATGATACAAAAAACGATGATACAAAAAACAAGAATGGCCGCTACCTCCGTTCACACTTGACTGTACACCAAAATCAACATAAAGAATTTTTGGCAGAGGTGCCTTTTGGCTCTAAACTGCATCAATACTGGCTACAACGTTTTTATGAACTCCCCCTATGGATAGAAACCAAGCACGCTTGTTTTGTGCATGCCTGTTGGGATATGGATAGTATGAGTATATTACAACCGCTATTAACTAATAATCATTGTTTAACGCCCCATGGATTACAGATAACCGCCCAAAAAGGCAGTGTGCCATACAATGCGTTAGAACGTGTCTTAAAAGGGATAGAAACCCCCTTGCCAAATGGCAGTTTTATCCTTGATAAAGATGGCACAAAACGCCGTAATGTGCGAGTTAAGTGGTGGCTAACACCCTTAAATCACCGCTCTATCAGAGAGATTGCTCGTGTACCAGAATCTGCCATGAACCAAATCCCCTCAGATGCCAAAGCCGATGCGGTTGGTTTTGAGCTAAAAACAAGCAAACCCATCTTTGTGGGGCATTATTGGATGAACGGCACACCTAAGCCCTTAAGTAAGCAAGTGGTTTGTATTGATTATTCTGCGGCTATAAGCAGTGGCTATCTTACCTGCTATCAATTTGATACAGATAATCCAATGCCTTTAAGTGAGGGAAATTTTACCCAGTTTAATCATCATAAGATTGGTTAGTCATTTAAAATAAAGCCTTTATTTTTCAAAAGCTTCACACTTACCAGCAAGTTTTCATTGTAATTTAACCAAGATATCTTGTATGATTTGAAAGGAACCTATTTCATATCAAACAGGTAAGATAAAACAAAAGAAATACAACCAAAAAGCCAAAATCAACGCTAATATTTAAAAATCCCATTCATTGATAACTCGGTGCTTTTATACTGGTCTGGTATCGTATTATTTATTTTTGCAAACAAAAAGGAAACCGTTATGAAATTAAGTAAATCGCTAATAATCGCTAGTCTTAGCATGGCATTGATGGCTGTTGCTCAAAGTGCTTTTGCTGAGTGTTATATTGCTGACAAAGATGTGCAAGGAGACTATACCGGTGATTGCAAAAATGGTTTAGCAGAAGGCTATGGTGTTTCTATTGGCAAGGATAAATATGAAGGTTATTTTCATAAAGGAAAATTAAATGGCAAAGGCAAATATATTTGGGCGAATGGTAGTGTTTATGAAGGCGACTGGCTAAATGGTAAAGAGCATGGGAAAGGGAAACTTATCTACTTGAAAGGTAATATTTATGAAGGGGATTGGCTAAATGGTAAGCCTCATGGTCAAGGTAAATATACTTGGGGGCAAGGCGAGTGGGAAGGTAATATTTACGAGGGCGACTGGCTAAATGGTCAACGAACAGGCAAAGGAAAGCATACATGGAATAAAGGTCCATGGCAGGGGGATGTTTATGAAGGTGATTGGTTAAATAACAATCAACACGGAAAAGGGACATATACTTGGGCGAGTGGTGATGTTTATCAAGGAGATTGGCTAAATGGTAGACAACACGGAAAAGGGAAAAAAATTTGGGCAAGTGGTTCATTTTATCAAGGTAGTTGGGAAAATGGCTTAAGAAATGGCTATGGTGTATTAACCTTAGCAAAAGATGATGAGACTATCGCTAGCTGGGAAAGTGTTCATCACGGGCATTGGCAAGGCGACGTTTATATCGTGCAAGGTATATTTAAAAATGCTATGTTAGAAATAGCATGCTCTAGCCCTAAAGAGTGTAAGCAGAAACAAAAATCTATCAACTAGTCCGCAACCCAATAATAAAATTGTATCCTTTCTGTAGCTATGGTCAAATGATGATTGCTGTTGTTACGTTTTGTCATATACAATTCTTACTTTATGAATTAAATGGACAGTTTATTAGCCAATGGGAGTTATTATGAATCATGTGTATCGTGTTGTTTTTAATCGGTCGTTAGGTGTTTGGCAATGTGTGAGTGAGTGAGTTAGCAAAGTCAAATGGTAAGTCTAAAAGTCAAAAATCTGCGATATTAAAACCCTTGCTATTGTCTTTGGCTGGGTTATTGACCTTGGCATCAGGGTCTGCACTGGCGGTGGAGGATAATACCATTCATACCGTTGGCAATGATTCAATTATCGGATTGAATGAAAATGATACTGCTAATGTTATTTTTGATTCAGGAAGTAATTCATATAGGAATTTTATTATAGGTAAAGCAACTGGTAGTAATGCAACCCTTACCATTGATGGTCAAGAAACTTTCTTTAATGCTGACAATTTAACTATCGGTGACAAGGGTACTGGTACAATCAAACTATCAAACCGACCTGATTCTATCGGACATATACACATTACAAATACAACCTATCTTGGTCTTAAAGAAAGTGGTATTGGTACCCTAGATCTTACTGATAATAGCATTCGTACACCATATTTAATTGTCGGTGGTAAAGGTTCAGGCACTTTAACAACGACAAGTACAGAGGATGGAAGTACAATCTTAGAAGTAACAGGAATTACTCGCTATGCTGATTCAAAACGCTCTGCAATCTATTTTAATGGTGGTCAAATTGAATTAAGCAAAGATCAACCAAACCTTTTTGCAAATTTCACTAAAAATAATATCATTGAATTAAAAGAAAAAGGAATTCATCTTGACACCAATGAAAATCATGTAACTATCAACCCAAATGCGGTTATCACAGGCAATACCAAATTTAATAAAGAAACCTATAAAGGCAGTTTTGCAAAAGGTGGTGATGGCAAGTTAGAAATATCCGAAAACACGATGCAATGGACTGGTGATTTAGGTGTTGCCGAAGGTATCCTGCAAGTTAATGGCAATTATAAAATGGACAATAATGAGTCTTTGATAATTGCTATTCTTGAAAATGATAATGATAAGAATGTAAATGGGGCAAATACTGGTAAAAAGTATGGGTACGGTCAACTGGTCGTCACTGGCACAGCTGATATCAGTAAAGGCGATCTATACGTTGTAAGCTATGATGAACTACTAAAACAAATTGATTCCGATACTGTATTTAAAGAGGTAGTCGCTGCAAAGAAACTAACAGGTAAGTTTAAATCCGTTAATGACAACAGTCCACTGGTTGATTTTGAAGCCGATTACAGCGATGCCAACAAAGTACACCTAAAAATGGTAAAAGATGAGGTAGTTAAACCTAAACCTGAGCCTAAGCCTGTTCCTAAACCTGAACCTACTCCTAAACCGGCTCCAAAACCTAAGCCTGCTCCAAAACCAGTCGAGAATACGAACTTTGTCAAAGCGGTTAAGCAACATGACAAATTATTTGCCTTGCCTGTTGCCAAAGTGCTCGATAAATCAATCACACAGCATGTCAACAATAACGAAAATGCTCTAGCAAGTGCATTAATAAACGACACACAAAACATGAAAAGTAGTGACCTTGCCGATGTTGCTCAACAGACCTTACCGCTACATATTGGTTCAGTTAATCGTATGCTAACAGACGGTAATGCGTCGGTGATAGATGCTATTTATGAGCATGGGTTTAAATCTGCACATACTGCTACTGAATTAGAGACAGGCAAGCATGTTTGGGCTCATGTACTAGGTTCTAAAAGCTCTCAAGACCATAATGATAAAGTTGGTTATACAACGTCAAACGTGGGGGTGGTTGTTGGTATCGATAATAATATTAATGACAAACTCAATCTTGGGGTTGCACTTTCTGTTGATAAAGGTGATTCTGATACTGATGGTCATACAATTAACCACACAACTGACACAACAACCGCTGAAATAGTTGGTTATGGTCAGTATGATATTACCAAGGCAACTCAGGCAAGTTTCCATCTTGGTGCTGGTCAAGCCAATGTTGAGGGTACTCGTCATCTTGATTTTGCTGGCTTAAAGGCAGCGTCAGATTACAATGCAAATATTTTGACAGCTGGGGCTAGTATCAGCCACCGTTTGGGTGATAAAGAACGCCATATTACGCCGTTTGTGCAAACAAACTTTAGCAAAGTTAATAGTGATAGCTATCAAGAAACCGGGGCAAAAGCGTATAATTTGACTGTTGAAGATGATTCTTATAAGTCATTAACAACAGCGGCAGGTATTAAGTTTGCTCAACCAATCATGCCTAAGATGTCATTAACAGGTAAGTTGGCTGCGGGTATGGAGCATGGTGATGATTATTCTAATATGACTGCCAGTTTTGCCAGTATGAAAGATTCATCATTCACAGTCACTGGACAAGAGGTTGGTAATACCTTTGCCTCGGCTGACTTGGGTGTGAGTTATCAGCCAAATACAGTCACTGATATTTCTGGCAAGTTGTCTGGTGAATGGCGTAAAAATGGCTATCAGGATACTGGATTCTCTATTGTGTTTAGTCGTAAGTTCTGATTTTAATCAGAGCAAATGTTATAATGAACATGCTAATCCACAATCTATAGTCTAGCAAATAAGCGTACTACAAGAAAAACAAACGAAAATGTACAATACAAGTAGTACCTTACATAAGTTTAACCTGACCACCTGCACCCTAGGTGGTTAGGTTTGATCTACTTAATGTACAATAGATTATTTTTTGTGAAAAGTATTACATTAATAATATGAGGATAAATTATGTTAAAACCTGCAATGTTAGACTTACTAAACAAACAAATTAATCTAGAGTTCGCCTCTTCAAACCTATATCTGCAAATGAGTGCGTGGGCAGCCAATCACGGACTTGAAGGCACAGCATCATTTCTGACAGCTCATGCCGCAGAAGAGATGCAACACATGCAAAAGCTTTTTGATTATGTACTAGAAACAGGTGGCATGCCTATTCTTGGTGCTATCGAAGCCCCACAAACTGATTATGAAAACCTACGTCATATGTTTGAGCTCATTTTGGCACATGAAAAACTTATCACAGAAAAAATTAATGAGCTGGTGGCAGAGTCTTTTGACAGCAAAGACTACTCAACTTTTAACTTTTTGCAGTGGTATGTTGCCGAACAACATGAAGAAGAAAACTTGTTCCAATCAATTCTTGATAAAATGGACTTATTTGGTAACGATCCACAAAAACTATTCTTTATTGATAAAGAAATTGCAGGGTTACTTAGCAAATAAACTGCCTATTGCCATCATAAAAAAGAAAAAAATGCCTGTTCATATGAACAGGCATTTTTTATGCTATTTTTTTGTTTTATCCTCTTTTATATTAAGGTTTTTTTCGGTATGATGGATAATTTTCATTGATTTAACTTTAATTAGGATTACGCATGAGCAAGGCACCGCAACCCGCACCAATCCAATCACCAAAAGGACAGCCAAAAGTAGGCGTCATCATGGGGTCGCAGTCTGACTGGGCAACCATGAGCCTTGGTGTTCAGCTTTTAGCCGACTTTGGCATCCCCTTTGAATGTGAAGTAGTTTCTGCTCATCGAACCCCTGATAAACTCTTTGATTTTGCAAAGTCTGCTAAAGACAAAGGCATTCAAGTGATTATTGCTGGTGCTGGTGGTGCCGCTCACCTGCCAGGTATGTGTGCCAGTCAAACAGCGCTACCTGTTCTTGGCGTACCTGTTAAATCATCTACCTTAAGTGGTTGGGATAGCCTACTATCTATTGTACAAATGCCAAAAGGCATTGCTGTAGGCACATTGGCAATTGGCACAGCAGGTGCATTCAATGCAGGTTTACTTGCCATACAAATATTGGCTTTGCAAGATGCAAAAATTGCTGACAAACTTAATGAATTCCGCCAAAATCAAACAGAGACCGTACTTGCCAGCCCATTACCAGGTCTGGTTAATTAACAAATTAATCTCTAAACTTGCAATAGCGATAGACGAAACAAATAAACAAATATTGCACCTCGCTAATTTAATGATTAAATTGAGGATAAATATCCATGGCGACAACTAGCAACATTAAAACAATTGGCATACTTGGTGGTGGACAACTTGGCATGATGCTTGCCGAGTCTGCCCTACCGCTTGGCTATCGTTGTGTGTTTTTAGAAGATGCACCGCACTGCCCTGCTTCACTCTATGGTACCGTTTATACCAGTGACCAATTAGAAGCATTTATTGCAGCGGCAGATGTCTTTACCCTAGAGTTTGAAAATACACCCGTAAAAACCGTTAAACGCTTAGAGCAAATAAGCCTTAGCCAATCTGGAAAATCTGGAACAAAGCAAACTAAAACCCAAAAACAGGGCATGTATCCTCCTGCCATTGCTTTAGAGGTCGCACAAAATCGACTTGCAGAAAAAGCATTATTTAATCAATTAAACATTGCTACCGTGCCATTTTTAGCCGTTTCATCACAAGTAGATTTAAAAAAAGCAAGTGAAAAATTGGGTTTGCCATTAGTTTTAAAAACCAGCCGTGGTGGCTATGATGGCAAAGGTCAGTTTGTTGTCCGTACAAAAAAAGATATAGCGAACGCTTGGGCAGAGCTTGGTGGGGCTGTCACAGGTAATAATGATTTAACACCCACACCAGCCCCATTAATTGCAGAGGGTTTTATTAACTTTAGCCGTGAGGTTTCTATCATTGCTGCACGAGGTAAGGATGGCAACGTACGTGCTTATGATTTGGTAGAAAATTACCACCACAATGGTATCCTTGCTAAAACACAAGCCCCCGCAGTAGGTACAAGCCATTTAAACAAAATGGCTCAAAATGCTATCAGCACATTAATGAACCATCTTAACTATGTTGGGGTGTTAACATTAGAGCTGTTTGTTTGTAAAGATAAAAATGGTAATGATACGATATTAGCCAATGAGATTGCCCCACGCGTGCATAACTCTGGTCATTGGAGTATTGAAGGGGCAATAACCAGTCAGTTTGAGAACCATATCCGTGCAGTGGTGGGTTTACCACTGGGTGATACAGACAACGTACACCCATCTATCATGATTAATGTATTAGGAGCGTATCCCAAGCTAGCCGATGTTTTAGCAATTGACGGTAGCCATTACCATACATATCATAAACAAGAACGTGAAAATCGAAAGATTGGGCACATTACACTGATGCCAAATGACGTTACCAATTTAGAGTTGTCTGTACAAAAACTGGTTAAAATTTTGCCTAACAAAGTTGGCTTAGGCTAATCTAAAACCAACTCATTACCTAAAAGCCTCATGTTTCCATGTCTCCATGTCTCCATGTCTCCATGTCTCCATGTCTCCATGTCTCCATGTCTCATTGTTAACACATGATTGCACATGAGGCTTTTTACCATGCTCATTGGCTAAAAATAAAAAAATACCCCCTGTTTTATTGCACTGCTGAAAATGGCTTTTGCATAACCACTGATAAATATGAGAAAATTAAAAAAGTATTTAAGCTTAATCAACCAATTAATTTAATAAAATGAAACAAACAAACCCAACCCCTATTTTATCCAGTAATCAATCAAATCATTTACATCATACCTTTTATGAGCCTGTTGGAGAAGTAAAAGCAACCTTGCTTGTTGTCCATGGCATGTGTGAGCACAGTGCTCGCTATGATGCTTTTGCAAATTATCTTGCTCAACAAGGTATTGCAGTTATTACTTATGATCAATTAGGACACGGAAAAACAGTAAAAACAGAAAAAGAGCTGGGGTTTTTTGATGCTAACCACCCTATACAAGTATTACTGAAAGATGTGGTAATTATGGCAGAAACAATCGCAAAACGTCATCCCAATGCACCCCATTTTATTATGGGACATTCCATGGGGTCATTTATTGTGCGCAATTTTATAAAACACCATAGCACCGCATTTTCGGGTGTCATTTTAATGGGTACGACAGACACAAACTTTTTAGCAAAACCATTGATCCCAATATTTGCCAGCCTCAACAAACTTGCTGCAAACCGTCCAAGCCAATGGGCCGCCAATACCATGAACACCCAGCTCAATATGCAACTTAAAAAATCCGAGCGAGTAAGCAAATACGCTTGGCTATGCAAAAATACCAAAAACAGAATGGCATACGAGGCAGATCCACTTTGTGGCTTCACTTTTACTCACAATGGTTTTTTAACCTTATTTTCGTTAATGGATAGTACACTCAATAACAACTGGTACCATACATTACCCAAAAATTACCCACTTATGTTAGTCAGTGGCCAAAATGACCCTGTCTCTCATATGGGCAAAGGTATTAAAAAACTTAGCAAACGCTTATTAAAAGATGGTATGACTAATGTTAAAACCAACTTATACCCAAATATGCGTCATGAACCACTCAATGAAGATGAGTACATGCTTGTTTACAAACACATCGTCGACTGGATACTTGTAAACCGTTAATATTTTAACAGGACCAAACCATCTTCTATCTTAAATAAGATAACAACCTATTAATGATTAAAATTAATCATCAATATTCATAATCTTTATTTGCTAAAACAATTTTTTTTAGCGACAATAACCACACTTATTTTTATCAACCTTGTATGTTAAAAATTTTAAAACTTAAATGGAGTCCTTATGTCATTACAACAAACAATCGAACAAGCCTTTAAAAACCTTGCAGACTATAGCCCAAGCAACATGCCACAAGAAGTACGTAATGCTGTTTCTAACGTTTTAGAACAGCTAGACAATGGTAGCCTGCGTGTTGCCGAAAAAGTAGATGGCAAATGGGTAGTAAACCAGTGGGCTAAAAAAGCCGTACTGTTATCATTTAGAATGAATGATAACCAGCCAATGCCAGCAGGTGAGCATGTTCAATTTTATGACAAAGTACCTACCAAGTTTGCAAACTGGAGCGAAGAGCAATTTGCAAAAGCAGGCGTACGCGTCGCACCGCCAGCCATCGCTCGCACTGGTTCATACATGGCAAAAGGGGTGGTATTAATGCCATCTTACGTTAATATTGGTGCCTATGTCGATGAAGGTACTATGGTGGATACATGGGCAACTGTTGGCTCATGTGCACAAATTGGTAAAAACGTTCACTTATCTGGTGGTGTTGGCATTGGTGGTGTACTAGAGCCCCTGCAAGCAAATCCAACCATTATTGAAGATAACTGCTTTATTGGTGCTCGTTCTGAAATTGTTGAAGGTGTAATTGTAGAAGAAGGCTCTGTTATCTCTATGGGCGTTTACATTGGACAATCGACCAAAATTTATGACCGTGAAACTGGCGAAATCCATTATGGTCGTGTACCAGCAGGCTCTGTTGTTGTATCAGGCAGTTTGCCAAGCAAAGATGGCTCTCATAGCTTATACTGTGCAGTAATTGTTAAAAAAGTAGATGCACAAACTCGTGCTAAAACCAGCATTAACGAACTATTACGTTTAGCATAAACAAGCATTCATATACAGATTATTTTAATCTGTAGTAAAATGGCTGGGCAAAACTGTCCAGCTGTTTTTTTAACAGCCAAAAAAGGTTAAATGTAAAAGTTAAATGACTCAGCCTAACTTAAATTCACACATACCCCTCACCCCCATGGTTGATTGTCAACAAACACTGCGATTAACCGAGATTTTTTATTCCTTGCAGGGCGAGGCGTTAGCAAGCGGACAACCCACTATTTTTATACGTTTAACTGGTTGCCCTTTACGCTGTGTTTATTGTGATACCACCTACTCCTTTAAAGGTGGTGAGCGTTGGAGCCTGCAACAAATACTCGTCCATATTAACCAATATCCATGCAAGCGTGTTTGCATAACAGGCGGCGAGCCAATGGCACAAAAAAACGTTATCGCCCTTATGCAATTATTGCTTGATAATGGTTATGAAATATCATTAGAAACCGCAGGGGCATTATCGCTTGCTGATGTGCCTAAACCCGTATCTAAGGTGATGGATTTAAAAACGCCTAGCTCTGGCGAAACAGCTAAAAACCACTGGCAAAATTTACATTATTTAACCAAACACGACCAAATAAAACTGGTCATTTGCAATTTAAGTGATTACAAGTGGGCAAAACAAAAAGTCATTGAGCATGATTTAACCAACAAAGTGGCGGCTGTTTGGTTTTCACCCATGTTTAATATTCATAGCAATCAAGTTGAGCATCAATCAGATATTAACACAACTAAGCAAACCAAAAATCATATTAACCATACGCCTAGTCCCGTCCCTAACCTTGCAACAAATTTAGCTGAGTGGATTTTAGCAGATGGCATTGATGTACGCTTGCAGTTACAACTACATAAAATAATTTGGGCAGATGCCAAAGGTAAATAATTAATCATGCAATATTTTTTCATCGCGCCAGATACAATTTTATATTTGCTTGATATGATTGGTGTTGTTGCCTGTGCCGCAGCAGCAACCCTACTTGCCCAACACAAAGGTTTTGATATTTTTGGCTGCATATTAGTGTCTATGGTAAATGGCTTTGGTGGTGGTACAGTAAGAGATTTACTATTAGATAGACACCCAATGTTTTGGATGACAGACTTAAATTATGTTATTGTAATCACCATAACCTCTTTGATCTTACAAATGTTTTTTCATATCTACCACAAAATTGATAAAGCAGTAAAGTTATTTGATGCCATTGGTCTTGCCACCTTTAGTGTGATTGGCTTTAAAGTTGCATTAGCACAAGATGCATTGCCACTTATTGCTGTGTTAATGGGTGTGTGCACTGCAATTGTAGGGGGTATGACTCGTGACATTATTTGTAATGAAATACCTTTAGTACTACAAAAAGAGATTTATATCACTGCCAGTATTTTTGGTGCTTGCGTTTATCTGATACTAGACTGGGTTGGCGTACATACAGGTTTTAATGATTTTATTATGCTAAGTGTTATTTTTATCATTCGTATGCTTGCCGTTACTTTTGACTGGCATTTACCGTCTATCCGCCTAATTAAATAACAACCCAATTAGATATTTTGCCATGAAATTTAAAATCGTAGCAGCGCTTGACATTGACCCAAACCAACAACAGCTTAACAATTAACGGTTATTATCATGAATTTAACGCCTATTGCTTCGGTCAAAAATCCAACCATTAAACTTATCAACGCCTTACTTACCAGCAATAGGCAACGCAATAAACATGGCAAAACCGTAATAGAAGGCACACATCTACTAGAGTCAGCAATCGCCATTAGCTACCCAATTGAACAAGTGTTGTTGTCCCAAACCGCTATGCAAAACAATGAAGTGATAACCTTGCTAAAAAAACTGACAAATAGCAATCAACCAATCAACATACAAGTTATTGACGATAAGTTATATCAAGATATTCGTACACTAGGTACGGGGATAGATATTATGGCAGTTTTGCCAATTAACCCAAAAAAACTGGGCACTATAAATAGCGATTGCCTAATTTTAAATGATGTACAAGACAGCGGAAATGTAGGTACCTTATTACGTACTGCAGCGGCAATTGGCATACAACACATTATTTGTAGCACAGGAACAGCAGGCGTGTGGTCACCAAAAACATTACGTGCAGGTATGGGGGCACAGTTTAGTTTAGATATTTATGAAAATGTCCAAATTGATGATATTGTTTTGTATGTTAAAACACAAATGATGGCAACAAGCTCACACACCAACAACCTTATTTATTCACAAAATTTATCCACTCCCATTGCTTGGATAATGGGTCATGAGGGACAAGGCGTTTGTCCTGAATTGTTAAAATTAACAACCCCAATCGCCCTGCCTCAACCTAATGGGCAAGAAAGCTTAAATGTGGCAGTTGCTGGCAGCTTATGTATGTATGAAATGCTAAGGCAAAGAAGTTATAGTTAATATCTTGCACAGTATCATTTATACATCATGTATATATTAACAATCCTTTTTTATGGGGCAGGCACAACTGTTTCGGTTAGGTTAACCCCCACCAAGCATTGTAAATCTTGATTAATATTGGTTAAAAATACTTTTTTATCCGGGTTTCTTTTATATTCAAAATAACGGGTTTTATCCCCTAGCGTACCAATTTGATTATATTTTTTAAAAGCTTCTTCACGCACTGCCATACAAGGCGTATCTAACTGATAGCTAAGCTCATAACCAACAACACATTGCCCACCCTGATTTTTATAGGCACTAAAACTTACATGGGCGGGTCTGTCATTATATTCAAGCACACCGGTTATGTTTAACTGCCTATCATCTGCCTGTTGTAAATTTAAATAATGATTTTTCTGTAAAATTAATTCACTACCTACTTTTAATAAAGCATCTTTACAAACATAACTTGCAGGAACCAGCTCATTTAATTGGGTGAATACTAGATGCTCTTTTTTTTCTTCGCTGCCACAAGCAGTTAAGAAAATACAGCCCAAAAGCACTGCTAACTTAGCAGTGCTTATCGGTTTGTTATTAAAGTTAGTAATCACTGTATTTAACTTCATAGCAAAAATTAATTTGCCTTTTCATTATCATGCTTTTCATGCATATCGCCATGTGCTGCATTATCTTTTTTTGCATCATCATGCGACATTTCTTCCATCCCATCTGTGGCATTAACCTGCCCACTAATCTTAACAGACTCTCCATTGTTAAAGTCAACTGTCACATTTACTTTATCGCCAGCCATCAATGGTTTTTCTAAACCAATAAACATAAGGTGATCACCACCTTGTTTTAAAATCAAGCTACCATTTGCTGGGATAACAACTTCGTCCATTTTACGCATAATCATTTTGCTATCTTTCATTTCCATTGTATGGAATTCTGTTACCTCTGATACGTCTGATTTGACTGCTGTTACACTCACATCATCCGTACCTTGGTTTTTTAAGGTAAAATAAGCTGCACCAACTTTTTGACCAGGACCAGATTCACCAATGATTAACCCTTCAACCACAATCCCACCCGTCTCAGCTTGATTGGCGTTTTGCTTTGCTTGCTCCTTTACATTTGGCAATGTTTCTTTTTCTTCAGTTTTTTCTTCAACTTTGTTGTTATCACAAGCCGTTAAAGAGGTCGCTAAGATAGCCGCTAGGGCAAATGACATTAACTTTCTCATATTATTCTCCAAATCATAAGTTATGTTTTAAATATTTTAAAATCTAAAATAGACCAAGCTCTTTACTATTATTAAAGCTTGCTTATCATCACTGTTATGGTGCAACAATCTCTTTTTCTAATCGTCGAATACGTTCTGCTAACTCTGTTGGTGTTGTACTGTGACTCATTGTTGTTACCAACTTACCATCGCCACCTATCATATAAAAACGGGAGGAATGATCAACCGTATAACCAAGCCCAGAACCCTCTAAGTCCACTAAATCAAAGAACACACCATAATCATCACTAACCTTATCAATTTCATCTTGTGTGCCCGTAATTGCCATAATCATATTGGGATTGGCTTCGTTTTTAAAACGCTTAGCATAATAATCAGAAAACTGTTTTAACGATTCTAGATCGTCCCTAGCTGGGTCGACACTGATAAAAAACACTTGTAGTTTTTCACGCTCTTCATGGCTTAGTTTACCAATGGCACCTACTATCGTCCCCATTGATACAGGGCAAGCTTCTGTACAATTTAAAAAACCAAAATACAAAATAACAACTTTACCTTGATAGTCCGACAAGCTAATATCGCCTGTATGATTGTGTAACGTAAAGTCACCGCCATATTTAGAAATATCTTTAAATTTTTCACCCAATGGTTGGTCTGATGTCAACGCAGCAAAAATACCAAGACCACACATCAGTATAAACATGATAATTACAAATAAGGAAACTTTACGACGTGTTGATAAACGATCAAAAATAGCCATGGCTAGCTCCAATTAACTATTTAAATAAAAAGAAAGTCTAAAGACAAAACTAAACTATATACACTAACAGCAAGAATAGAGGTTATAAATAGTTTTTTACCCCAAACCCGTTCATCAAAATCATAACTTTGTGGTTTATAAAGTGAAACCATTTGATAAATCCAAAAAACACAAATGCCACTTAAAACAATAACAGATATATAACCAATATAGCCAAACCAAAACAATAAAATAATAGACAACCAATAAAGAGCTGTATAAAACAACATTTGTTTTTGTGCTGATTTTATACCCCTAACAATTGGTAACAAAGGGATTGAAGAGGCATGATAATCATGTTCTCGAAAAATTGCAATCGCATAAGAATGTGGCATTTGCCATGCACAAAATCCCAAGAAAATCAGTAACGCACCTACATCTAATTGCCCTGTCACAGCCACGTATCCAATAACAGGAGGTGCTGCACCTGAGGCACTACCTATCAATGTGCCATGTACAGAACTACGTTTATAAAATATGCTGTACATAATGACATAAACATAAAAACCAAAAAGACCAACTAAAAATGCAGGAAAGTTTGTATAAAAATACAAAGTAAGAAAACCACAAATACCTATGACATAAGCAAAAAGCATTGCTGATTTTTTTGAAATTTTACCGACAACTAGCTCACGCTTTTCAGTGCGAGACATAAGTGAATCAATATCTGTATCAATGATATTATTAAAGACACAGCCTGATGCCACAATCAGGCTAATGCCAAGGAGAGTAAAAGCGTATAAAAACCAATTTGTGTTGCCAGCTGATGCCAGCATAAAACCGCCTGTTGCAGCAATTGCATTACCCCAGATAATACCTGGCTTAGTTAAATGATAATAAGCCCTTATAGTATCTCTATTTATACTCATACGCTCAGTAAGAACCATTTACGACTAATGTCCCATTAATATATTGTGATGTAAATGCGTAAATATCCACATAGAACCAACCAATAACAGAACAAAAATAAACAAAGTATAAATACCTGTTGATAAGTTCCATGATTGCTCAGAAGAAGTATTTAAGTGTAAAAAGAAAACTGCCTGAACCAATAACTGTGCAAAACCACAAATCAAAATCACAACCATTGCTGTTGCAACAGACACAGCACCTGTCATAACAAGCCCAAATGGAATAACCGTCAGAATGATTGACAAAATAAGACCCGTTACATATTCTTTCACACTACCGTGTGCGGCACCACCGTGTCCATGTGTATCGTTATGATTTCCCATTATAATGCTCCAATTAAGTAAACAATACTAAATACGCAAATCCAAATAATATCTAGGAAGTGCCAAAATAATGAAAGCATAGACAAGCGAAGCATATTATTGCTGCTAAAGCCATCTCGCTTAAAATGAAACGCCAGTACTATCATCCATATCAAGCCTGCTGTTACGTGTAAACCGTGAGTACCAATCAAACCAAAAAAGCCAGACCAATAACCACTGTTTAGTGGAGATGCACCAATGTGTAATAAGTGGTTAAACTCATACAGCTCCATACAAATAAAGCCAAAACCTAATAACCAAGTGATTACTAACCACATAATTGTACGTGATTTATTTTTAGCATATGCACCCAGCATTGCCATACCAAAGGTAAAACTACTTAATAGTAGTAATGCTGTCTCTCCAGCTACAAACTTTAGATCTAATACCTCTTGTGGGTCCACTTGCCCTACTGTACTACTCATACTAAGAACCGTATATGTTGCAAACATCGTTGCAAACAAAATACAGTCACCCATGATATAAGTCCAGAAACCAAACATCGTTAAATCACCAGTATCATGATGTTCATGATCATGATGTTCATCGTGAACATTTGGTATAATTTGATCAGTTGCCATAATTATATTCTCGCTTAAAAATTTATTTTACAAATCATTTATAGAGTCAAAATTTTTAGGTAACACAACAAAAAATGAATTGAACATCTTGCAATATTACCTTGCCGTTACTTTTGCCCTACATCAGACAAAAGTAACCTGACAATCATCTATTATGAATTCTGACTTTCATAGTTTTTCCAATATCTAGCTTCATCAGCTTCAATTTCATCGACCTGTACATAATAGTCACGATCTTTATTAAAGCTAAACATAAACCAAACAACAAACATACCAATAAATGAAATAGCAGCTAACCACCAAATATACCAAACCATGGCAAAACCAAACACTGTCGAAAGCAAGCCAATAAACACACCTGCTGATGTGTATTTAGGCATATGAATTGGCGTATAGCTGGCTGGTTGCACATGCTTACCATCTTGCTTTCTATACCAATAATCATCTATTTGTTCGACACTTGGATTGGTTGCAAAGTTATAATGTGGTGGTGGCGAGCTCATAGACCACTCAAGTGTACGAGCACCCCATGGATCACCCGTATCATCACGATACTCTGGCTGATCACGACGGATATAACTAATAACAAAGTTAATGAGTTGTAAAATAATACCAACTAAAATAATCAACGCCCCAAAGAATGATAAGTACAGTAAAGGCTGTAAGTCTGTATCGGCAATATAGTTAAGACGACGCGTCATACCATCAAGACCAGCGAAGTACTTAGGCATCCATGCAATAAAGAAACCAATCACCCATAACGCACAAGCCCACTTACCAAGCTTTTCATCTAATTTATGACCCATTGCTTTCGGGTACCAATAAGTAACACCAGCAAACAGACCAAATACAACACCACCAACCAATACGTTATGGAAGTGAGCGACCAAAAACATAGAGTTATGTAGTACAAAATCATTGGTAGGAATCGCGTGCATGACACCTGTCATACCACCAATGGTAAATGTTACCAATACTGCAACAACCCACCACATAGAGGCATTAAATTCAACACGACCTCTATACATGGTAAAGATATAGTTAAATAGCTTCACACCTGTTGGGATACCAATCATCATTGTCATGATACCAAAAAAGGCATTCACGCTCGCACCAGAACCCATTGTAAAGAAGTGATGTAACCATACAATAAATGACAAAATCATGATGGAGAGAGTTGCCCATACCATAGACACATAACCAAATAGCCTTTTACGAGAGAATGTCGAAGTAACGTCTGCCATAACACCTAGCGCAGGTAATAGTAGGAAGTATACCTCTGGATGACCCCATGCCCATACTAGGTTCACCCACATCATTTGGTTACCACCAAGATCTGTGGTAAAGAAATGGGTACCCACATAACGGTCAAGAGTTAACATTGCAATTGTTGCAGCAAATAATGGGAAGATAAGTACCGCAATACCACTACCCGCCAATGATGTCCAAGTAAACATTGGCATTTTCCACAATGTCATGCCTGGTGCACGCATTTTTAGAATAGTCACCACAAAGTTAACCGCGGTCAATGTCGAGCCCAGACCAGATATTTGTAATGCCCAAATCCAATAGTCCACACCAACCCAGGGGCTAAGTTCTAAACCAGATAATGGCACATAAGCCAACCAACCCGTTGCTGCAAACTCACCTAAGAACAATGAAATCATGGTCAATATGACACCTGTCATAAACAGCCAAAAACTTAAGGAGTTAAGCATTGGAAAGGCAACATCACGTGCACCAATTTGTAACGGTACAACAATATTCATCAAACCAACGGCAAGTGGTGTTGCTACAAAGAAAATCATAATCACACCATGCGCCGTAAAGACCTGGTCATAATGCTCTGGTGGCAGATAACCTGCCCCTTCAAAAGACTGCGTAACCGCTAGTGCCTGATGAGAAGTCATCATTAATGCATCGGCAAAACCACGTATCAACATCACAACAGCAACAACGATATACATGATACCAATCTTTTTATGATCCACAGATGTCAGCCAGTCTGTCCATAATGGCTTAAACAGTTTATATTTAATCATTGCACCCAATACAACCACACCAACTATGGCAGCAACTAAAAAAGTTACCATCAAAATTGGCTCATGCAAGAATGCAAGAGAATCCCACGTCAGACGTCCGAAGATCGGATCTGCCTCAGACATTGGGACAACGGTATGATTACTTGACATATTTGTTACCTTTTATCTTTAAAATAGATATTATATTTTTGTTTCTTTCGTATTGATAACTCATTTGATATCCTTCAAAAAAGTTGTCAACCGCTAGGTATTAATGTGATTCACTATGTTCAGCGACAGGTGTTACTTTTTTTAGACCTGCGTTTTCATCAATGATATCTTTATAGCGTAACGGATCTTCGTTTACGTAGTACTCAACTGGGTTATCACGCGACTTCAATTTTAGCTTTGCATAAGTAGCATCATCAAGCATATTACCAGAGTTTTTAACGCCGTTTACCCAAGCATCATAACCTTCTTTATTTTTAACTAACACGTTAAAACGCATACCAGAGAAACCAAAACCACTATAGTTTGAAGACATACCTTGATAGACACCTTCTTCGTCTGCCAATAAGTTCAGTTTATTTTCCATGCCACTCATAGCATACAACTGTCCACCAAGCTGAGGAATAAAGAATGAGTTAATCGCCGCATCCGAAGTCAATAAAAATTGTACTGGTTTATCAACAGGTATGGCAATTTCATTGATGGTAGCAATACCCTCTTCTGGATAAATAAACAACCACTTCCAGTTAAGTGCGACTACTTGAATTTTAAGTGGACGTTCCATCGGGGCTTTTTCAGAAATCAATTCCTTATGCGGGTCTAACGCATGGGTCTGTTTGTATGTTTCGATACCCAATGTAACAATAATGGCAATGGGAATACCCCATACAATTAGTTCAATGAGGTTAGAATGTGACCATTCTGGTTGATAATTTGCTTTATCATTACCAGCACGGTATTTATAAGGTATGTATATCGATAAGCAAATGGTTGGGATTACCACAATCAGCATAATCAATACCGTATAAATCATTGTATCGCCGATTGCTTGACCAACTGGTCCTTTAGAATCAAACAATGCCAAATCACTACATGCTGTTAGTGACATCATTATCAATGGGAGACCTACCAAAGCGGTAAGCTGTTTTAAACGTTTATTAGAAGATACTACCATGAGTCTTTTATTCCAATTTGTTACTTTGTTTGTAGTTGCAATTAACAAGCTACGAGTATTAAAAAACAAAATAAATTATGCTAATTTATACATAAACCAAACCTGCAATAGCTCTGCAAGTTATTAGTTTGATGTATTAATGAATTAAGCTAAAAAAGATTTCTATCGTCCCTAATTAACTCTATTTTTTCATTATGTTGATCAAGCAAAAACGTTGATCAAGCAAAAGTTTCATTATATACAATAATCGAATATGCAATGACCAAAAAATCTACTAAAATTAAAATGGGTATTACAACATTTTAGATTTTAGCATAAAACAGCAATAAAAGTGCAATATTTGCTATAATCATAGGATAAAGTTATCTAGACCCAAATATTAATTAAAACTGTCCAACATTGCGTGTGCCTACTTTTTCTTTGTAAAACACACCTAATAATTTTGTATATTCTCCATCTGCAGGAAACTGAAACCAATAGTTAACCAAAGCGTTTTCATGCTCAACAATTTTTACACTAAACAAGATAGGAATCTTTTTACCCGCTTTTTTGTCACCATATTTTTCTGCAATAATTTTGTTAAATTCAGTTTTATCACGTTTTCCGTTTTCTACCCTTGGCTCAAATCCCCACTGCATAGGCTTATAGCCGACTATTTTCCCATACTTTGCTTCAGCTTCTTTTATCACTTTGGCAATATCTGCCTCGGTCAATAAGGGTTTTATTTCTTCAAGCACATAATCATCAGCAATTTTTTTGGCATCTTTTGCAATCATCAAATCTAATACTTGATTGCTAGTCATGAGTGCGTTTTCATACTGTAAGAAATCTTCATTAATTGGGTTTTCTAAATAATCATCTTGGTATGTTCCAGAACGTCCAGAAGAACGAGTGTCATAGTTACACGCTGTAATGCCAGATAGCGTTAAAATAGCAACCATAACAACAGCAACTAGTTTTTTTGTTATTAAACCTTTGTTCATAAAAAGTCTCTTACTTGTTTATTCTTTTGCCTATTTTTTTAGTTAACACTTAACTTATGGCTGATGCACAAACACATTTAAAAAAACGCCACTTAAATGAAGTAGCGTTTTACAGAACTTAAGATAAATCACGACCTTTACTTGCTTCAATTGCCAAACGCAAGCCATTTAAACGGATAAAACCTTCGGCATCTTTTTGATCATATGCCCCTGCATCATCTTCAAAGGTCGCAATCTTTTCATCAAATAATGAGTTATCTGATTTACGACCTGCATTAATAACATTGCCTTTATATAGCTTCAAACGCACAACACCACTCACATGTTCTTGCGATTTATCAATCAACGCCTGTAGCATTTCACGTTCTGGACTAAACCAAAAACCATTATAGATTAATTTGGCATATTTAGGCATGATTTCGTCTTTTAGATGTGCCGCTTCACGGTCAAGCGTAATGGATTCAATTGCACGGTGTGCCTTTAACATTATGGTACCTGCTGGGGTTTCATAACAGCCACGAGATTTCATACCAACAAAACGGTTTTCGACAATATCAAGACGACCAATACCATGTTTGCCACCCAATTCATTTAACTTAACCATCACTTCAAATGGTTTCATCGCTTCGCCATTAATCGCAACAATATCGCCTTTTTTGTAAGTTAATTCGATGTATTCGGCTTTATCAGGGGCATTTTCTGGACTCACTGACCAACGCCACATATCTTCTTCTGCTTCCGCATAGGGGTCTTCGAGGATTCCACCTTCGTATGAAATGTGCAATAGGTTGGCATCCATAGAATAAGGCGATTTCTTTTTATTGGCAGCAAAATCGATTGGAATATCATGTGTTTGGGCATACTGCATTAGACTTTCACGGCTTGATAAATCCCATTCACGCCATGGTGCAATGGTTTTTAGATGTGGGTCAAGTGCAATCGCACCCAACTCAAAACGCACTTGGTCGTTGCCTTTCCCTGTCGCTCCGTGGCTAATCGCATCAGCATCATGCTGTTTTGCAATCTCTACCAAACGTTTGGCAATTAATGGACGTGCAATTGATGTACCCAGTAAATATTCGCCTTCATAAATAGCATTGGCACGAAACATAGGGAATACATAATCACGTGCAAACTCTTCTCGTAAGTCTTCAATATGGATATTAGTAATACCCATCGCTTCTGCTTTGGCACGTGCTGGCTCTACTTCTTCACCCTGACCGATATCTGCAGTAAAGGTAATGACCTCAGCATCGTAGGTTTCTTGCAACCATCTTGCGATGATAGAGGTATCAAGCCCACCAGAATACGCTAAAACAATTTTATTGATTTTGCTTTTATCAATTTTTGACATTAAAAACTCCTAAAACACATTTTTAAATATTTTAAATAAAAAAGGACAACAATTTATATATTATTATAATTTTACATCATTACATCTATTTACAAAAGCATTGTAGCTAATAATTAATATTTAATTAACCAGACTTTTAATTCATGCAATAAAAGAAAATAATCTGCTACAATATTTGCCATACAATAGTCACAAATTGCCACAAAACAGCTAAGGGAAAACCTCATGAGCCCATCGCCAAATAATACCGAAATTACAATTATTCAACCTGATGACTGGCATATTCATCTTCGTGATGGTGACGCTTTAAGAACCACTGTACCCCATGCAGCAACAAGTTTTAACCGTTTAATTTGCATGCCAAATCTTGTGCCACCAGTTAAAACCACTGAGCAAGCAGCGGCTTATCGTAATCGTATTTTACAATCATTACAAAACTCAAATATAGATGAAGGCAGACAAGCCACTTTTGATCCTCGTATGGTGCTATATTTAACAGACAACACTTTGCCTGAGGATATTATCAAAGCTAAACAGTCTGGCATAGTACAAGCAGTAAAACTTTACCCTGCTGGCGCTACAACCAACTCTGCCGATGGCGTAACCGACATTAATAACTGTGAGCAAGTCATTGATGAAATGCAAAAACAAGGCATACCATTACTGGTACACGGTGAGGTTACTCATAGCCATGTTGACATTTTTGATAGAGAAAAAAGATTTTTAGATGAGGTTTTAAGCCCACTTATTGAGCAATTTCCTGAACTAAAAGTGGTTTGTGAGCATATCACCACCGCAGATGCCGCTGAGTTTGTACTGTCACAAAGCAACAAGGTGGCGGCAACCATAACGCCACAGCATTTACTGTTTAACCGAAACCATATGTTAGTGGGTGGTATTAAGCCACATTTTTATTGCTTACCCATTTTAAAACGCCAAACCCATCAAAAAACATTGATAGAAGTTGCTACCAGTGGCAATCCAAAGTTCTTTTTAGGCACAGATTCAGCACCACATGCCACCCATACAAAAGAAAACGCCTGTGGTTGTGCTGGTTGTTACAGTGCCTCTATTGCTTTGCCACTCTATGCAAGTGCTTTTGATGCCGTTGGTAAGATAGACAAACTAGAAGGATTTGCTAGTATTTTTGGTGCACAATTTTATGGTTTACCCGTTAATGAAAGCCATATCACCTTAGTAAAAACCCCCATGCAAATACCAGCCAGCTATGACTACTTTGATAAACGCACACTGACACCACTAATGGCTGGCGAACAATTAGATTGGTCAATAAAATCATATTAACGCATTAAAGAGCAATTCATTAAAATAGCTCATGCCAACTCACTCACATTTGGCTATTAAATAACGTTTTTTTGTTTTACATAATTAAATAGCTTATGTTATATTAATGATAATAGTTATCATTAATATAACACTCAAATGACACACCTCAATAACACTCAAAATTTAAATAACATTTCTGAAACCATGCTCATTACCGTTTGGGCAAGGGCAGTAGAAACACAACAACAAAAAGGGTTGATTTATGACCCCTTTGCCGTAGATACCATTAAAAAAATTGACTACGACTTTAGTGTATTTAATAAAGCAACCATGAGCCAAGCTGGGTGTTGTATCCGCAGTAAGCTTATCGATAATCAAACTCTAGAGTTTATTCACCAACACCCAGATGCTGTGATTATCCAACTTGGTGCTGGCTTAGATAGCCGGTTACAACGCCTGCAATTACAAAATCATGACATGTTTGCTAACATTACCCACTGGTATGATCTAGATTTAGCAGAAGCGATTAGTATACGCAAAGCCCTTTGCCCTCCTCATCCCAAAAACAGCCTGTTAGAGATGTCCTTATTTGATGATAACTGGATTGAAATTGTACAAACCCACAATAAACCCACCCTCATTATTATTGAAGGTGTTTTGATGTATTTTGAAGAAGACGCTGTTAAAAGCTTATTTGATAAATTATGCCAACGTTTTAAAACAACCACCATACTCATGGATATGTTAGCTTATAGTGCTAAAGGCAATGCCAAGCACCATGATACGCTAAAACATACAAAACAAAAAACCGAATTTAAATGGTCGTTGCTTAACAGCAAAGATATGGAAGAGTGGCATAATAAAATACACCTCACTGAAGAGCTATATATGAGTGATTATGCAGGCAAACGCTTCCCATGGTGGATGCGTTTGTTATATAAAACACCATACGGCTATAAACACTTAAATCAAAGAATTTTACGTATTGATATTTCATAATAATAAAAAGTTTTTAAAATCATCCTAAGTTCGCGACACGGGTATAAAAATGGTATAATTTTTTCACCTATTTTAGCCATATAAGCCCAATAATGACACAACAACAAGAACCCTCATTAGCCACTAAAAGCCCATTAAAAAATTGCAAAATTAATCAACTTTCTGAACGTTTTCGTAAGTTTTTGCCAGTTGTGGTTGATGTAGAAACCGCTGGATTCAATGCAGCAACTGATGCGTTACTAGAAATAGCTTGCGTACCTATTTTAATGAAGGATGATGGTGTTTTTTACCCTGGTAAAGCCATTAATGCACATATTGAACCTTTTAAAGGAGCCAACTTAGAACAAAGTGCTTTAGACTTTATAGGCATAGACCCTAACAACCCTCTACGCAAAGCCATTGCCGAAGATGAAAAAGTAGCACTTCGTCGTATTTTTAAAGAATTAAAAAGCGTGCGTAAAGCATATGACTGTCGCCAATGCGTTTTGGTTGGTCATAATGCCCATTTTGATTTAGGTTTTTTAAATGCTGCCATTGCTCGTACCAACAGCAAAAACCACAGCCCATTTCATCAGTTTTCAGTGTTTGATACAGTCACCTTATCTGCCTTGGCATATGGTCAAACTGTTTTGGCAAGAGCTTGTCAAGCTGCTGGAATTGATTTTAATGGTAGTGAAGCCCACTCAGCACTCTATGATACACAAAAAACGGCAGAGTTATTTTGTCGCATCTTAAATAACTACCCAATGTTAGGCAGTGCGGTATATTTAGACGATAAAGATACTAGCAATGAGCTGAACAAGAAAGAAGAAAATTTGATTTAACACATCAAAAACAATAAAAATTATTTTTTATAAAAAACACTTGACCTAAGCCAAACATATTCCTATAATACGCACCACTTCGACATTAACGGTGAAAGCGGTTGAAGTGCAAGTCCTGCGTCCCGTTCGTCTAGAGGCCTAGGACCCCGCCCTTTCACGGCGGTAACAGGGGTTCGAATCCCCTACGGGATGCCACTTATTCAAAAAGCCCAATCTATAGCAGATTGGGCTTTTTCTTTGTCTTTTTTTGTTGATGTTTGATTACCTGTCATTCATGGGGTAAGATTATAGCGTAAATGCAGATATTATAAATCAAGCAAAAAACCAATTAAAGCTAAATCACTGGGATAAGTTAGTTTCATATTACAACGGCTCCCCTCAACCACTTTTATCGGATACCCCAACTGTTCAAAACCACTTGCCTCATCGGTAATATGAACACCCTGTTCTGCCACCGCTGTTAGCACCTTTTGCAAATACCCTAAACGAAAAACTTGTGGTGTTTGTGCTTGCCACAACTTGCTTCTATCTACTGTTTGAGTTATTACACCCCTTGTATCAACCTGTTTTAACGTATCAGCAACGGGGGTAGCAAGTATCGCCCCATACGGCTCATTCATGGCAACCTGAATAACATTATCAATATCTTTTGGCAATACACATGGACGGGCAGCATCATGTATTAACACTAAGTCACTTGAGCTTGCCCCACTATCTGCTACTGCTTGTACCCCTGCTTGTACAGAATGCCAACGCTCTGCCCCACCAACACAAAATTGCATTACCAATGCCCAATCTAACCTTTTTGCTATTTCATCATCTTCTGCAATGACCAAATGACAACTTTTAATATACTGGCTTTTAGCAAGCTGGCTAACACTATGTTCTACAATTGTTTTATGATTAACGGTTAAATATTGCTTGGGTACATCAGCCCCATAACGACTACCTTTACCTGCTGCCACTACCATGGCAAATACTTTAACTTTATCGTTAACTGGTGGCTTTTTTTCTTGTTTTATCATATTGTTATAGTGTTTTATCACTCTTTTTATAACTGTGAATGGATTTTACTTATAGACTAAATATTATCATTATCCACAGTTTTATTTAATTGTTAATGCTTGATTAATAAGCAATAGCAGCTTTTGTATTGACACTTCTACAATAAACAAAAATCCCGCTTATAAAAATAGGGATTTATTGCACATCGATATTAATTACCAAAGCTACGCATTAAAACTATTGCGGTTTAGTTAACGGTTCAGGGATAGACTCAACTGCATCTGGTACATTTAAATTTTGGGCTGAGCTACTTTTTGTAGTTGCCGCTGTAGACATTTGCACAAATGTTTCACCTGGTTTTATTAAACCCAAGTCTAACCTTGCATGTTCCTCTACTGCTTGCAACCCTGTTTTGAGATCAGAGACATCTGCACGCAAAACACGGTTATCTAGCTGTTGTTTATCATTTATTATTTGCTGCTCTTCAATTTGTTGCAATAAATTTGCATAGTTTGCTCGACCACTTTCCCCCAACCAATATTGATACTGAAGCCCTAAAAGAACCGCAATTGCTAGTAGCATTAAGAGAAACTGACCAAGATACTTGATGGGATATTTCATCAAAAAATTGCACCATTTTAAAAATGTTAAACTAAATAACAATTAGCCACGTAAGCCAATAAATTCCTGACCACCACGATAGCTTGCACGCACTTGTTGTTCTATGCGTAATAATTGGTTGTATTTAGCCACACGGTCAGAGCGACATAACGAACCCGTTTTAATTTGCCCCGCTGCCGTACCAACAGCTAAGTCTGCAATTGTGCTGTCTTCTGTCTCGCCAGAACGATGAGAGATAACCGTTGCATAGCCATTTTGTTTAGCAAGATAAATCGCATCTAAAGTTTCAGTCAATGTGCCAATTTGGTTAAACTTAATTAAAATAGCATTGGCAATGTTTTTGTCGATACCTTCCTGCAAAATTTTTGGATTAGTAACAAATAAGTCATCACCAACTAACTGAATTTTATCGCCTAATATTTGAGTTTGATATGCCCAGCCTTCCCAATCTGATTCGTCTAAACCATCTTCAATAGAGATGATTGGATATTGGCTAACAAGTTTTGCTAAATAGTCAGAAAAACCTTGTGAATCGTAGGTTTTACCTTCACCTGCTAATACATATTGACCATCTTTATAAAATTCACTGGCAGCACAGTCTAAAGCGAGGTGAATATCTTTGCCTGCTGTATAGCCAGCTTTCTCAATTGCCGCCATAATAGCAACTAAGGCTTCCTCATTACTACGTAAATTTGGTGCAAAACCACCTTCATCACCCACAGCCGTATTTAAACCTTGCCCTTTTAATACAGACTTTAGGCTATGAAAGATTTCTGCCCCTGCTCGTAACGCTTCAGAAAAACTATCAAAACCTGTTGGTTCAATCATAAATTCTTGAATATCAACCGTGTTGTCAGCATGCTCACCACCATTTAAGATATTCATCATTGGTACAGGCATGGTCAATGAAGTCTGACCACGTAAGTTTGCAATGTATTGATGCAAAGGTAACTTTTGCGATAAGGCAGCTGCTTTTGCAGCCGCTAACGAAACTGCTAACATAGCATTAGCACCCAAGCGTTCTTTATTGTCTGTACCATCAAGCCTAATCATAATGTCATCAATGGCTTGTTGCTCGGTTACGTTTTTATCAAGCAAGGCTGAGCGGATATGACTATTTACATTACTCACCGCTTTTTTAACCCCTTTACCTAAATAACGAGATTTATCGCCATCACGCAGTTCTAATGCCTCGCGTGAACCTGTAGAAGCACCACTAGGAGCAGCAGCACGACCTAAAGTTCCATCAGCTAAAATAACATCTGCCTCAATGGTGGGGTTACCTCTTGAGTCTAAAATTTCACGCGCTCGGATGTCTTTAATTTCTATCACTGATTTTGTCTCTTCTGCGTACATAGTCATACTCCTGTATTTACAACAGCTTACAGCACTCAACTTTTAAGATTAAATGCACTGGTTTAATTCTAAAATTTTGCTTGTTATCATAGCATAGCTAAGTTGATTTTAATAATTAAATTACAAGGCAAGCTACCTATTATTTTTACCATAATTTATCTGGTTAAATGCCCAAATTATACAATAATTAATAAACAAAAACCGTTTACCAAACAACTATTAAAGCCATCAGCAAACGGTTACGTTTTAGTAAATTTTATTTTAATGCGTATCTAATTGCAAAAAACCTTTTACCAAATCATCAATTTGTTTTAATTGGGTTAAAAATGGTTTTAGCTGATTAAGACGCAACGCACAAGGTCCATCACACTTCGCTTGTTCAGGGTCTGGATGTGCCTCTAAAAACAAGCCTGCCAACCCTGTTGCCATACCAGCACGAGCAAGGGTGACAATTTGTTCACGACGACCACCAGCACTGTCACTGCGAGCACCAGGCTGTTGTAAGGCATGGGTTACATCAAAAATGACAGGCAAATCCATTTTCTTCATGGTATCAAACCCTAACATATCAACAATTAGGTTATTATAACCAAACGCTGAACCACGCTCACACAAAATGATTTTGTCATTGCCTGCTTCTAGGCATTTATTAATGATATGACGCATCTCATGGGGTGCAAGAAATTGAGCCTTTTTAATATTAATAATCGCCTCGGTTTTTGCCATGGCATTCACTAAATCTGTCTGTCGACTTAAAAAAGCTGGCAGTTGGATAATATCAGCAACTTCGGCCACTGGTGCACATTGATATGGTTCATGTACATCGGTAATGATTGGTACCTGATATTTTTCTTTTATTTGCCCTAGCCAGTCTAATCCCTGCTGCAAACCAGGACCACGAAACGAAAATAAGCTAGAACGATTGGCTTTATCAAAACTGGCTTTAAACACATAAGGGATAGCTAACTCACTACAAATTTCAATATAGCTTTCAGCAATTTCAAATGCCAACTCTTTTGACTCCAAAACATTCATCCCGCCAAATAATACAAATGGTGCATTATTTGCAATATTAATATCATTTAGCTGAATACTTTGTTGTGCTTTTTCTAGTTTTGGCATGATTTGTCCTTCATTGTTTATTTTTGTTTATCTCATTAACCCGAGTTAATTTTATCCTAGTTTACCTCATTAGCCCTAAGCAATTATGCCTTGCTATACTCAATGCTGGCACCCACAAATCCATGAAATAGTGGGTGTCCATCACGTGGTGAGCTAGTAAACTCTGGATGGAACTGCACTGCAATAAACCAAGGATGCTCACTAATTTCTACCGCTTCAACCAAATGCTGTTTTGATGAATAGCCAGAAATCTTCATACCTGCTTTTTCTAGTGCTTCTATGTAATTATTATTCATTTCAAAACGGTGACGATGGCGTTCTTTTATTAACCTACTATCATAAATGGCTTTAAGTTTACTACCTTCGACCAATTCGGCTTCCTGAGCACCTAAACGCATTGTGCCACCAAAATCTGAGTTATCATCCCGCACTTGTAACTGACCATCTTCATCCAACCATTCTGTAATCAAACCAATAATTGGATGGCTTGTTTTACGATCAAACTCAGTTGAGTTTGCCTCTAGCTGTAACACATTACGTGCATATTCAATAACTGCAAGCTGCATGCCTAAACAAATGCCTAAAAATGGAATCTTGTTTTCTCGTGCATAAGTAATTGCTTTCATTTTGCCAACTGTGCCACGTTCACCAAAACCGCCTGGTACCAAAATACCATCGGCTTTTTTGAGTTTTTCGAGTAGGCTATCATCTTCTTCTAACTTCTCAGCATCAAGATAATGAATGCTGACATTGGTACGATGGGTAATACCTGCATGAAGCAGTGCCTCATTAATTGACTTGTAGGCATCTGGTAACTCGACATACTTACCAACCATGTAAATATCAACATTACCTTCAGAATTTAACAAATCTGCCACCACACTATCCCAGTCTGCTAAGTCTGCTTCGGCAACATCTATACCAAAACGCTCGCAAATAATATCGTCTAAATCTTGTTCAAACAAAATACGTGGAATTTGATAAATGGTTTTTGCATCTGGGCATAAAATAACGGCCCGTTCTTCCACATTAGTAAATAAAGCAATTTTACGACGGTTATCATCAGAAATTGCATGCCCAGAACGGCAAATTAACACATCTGGTTGCAAGCCGATAGAACGTAATTCTTTAACAGAGTGCTGAGTTGGTTTGGTTTTAGTTTCACCCGCACTGGCAATATAGGGCACCAATGTTAAATGCATTAGCATAGAGTTTGCACGCCCAAGCTCTACTTGCATTTGGCGTACCGCTTCCATAAATGGTAGTGACTCAATATCCCCCACGGTACCACCAATTTCAATAATAGCAATGTCAAACCCATTTCCACTAGCACGGATTTTAGCCTTAATCTCATCTGTAATATGCGGGATAACCTGTACCGTACCACCCAAATAATCGCCACGGCGCTCTTTATTTAGTACGGTTTGATAAATACGACCACTGGTGAAATTATTGGTTTGACGCATTTTTGAATGCCGCAAAAAACGTTCATAATACCCTAGGTCTAGGTCAGTTTCGGCACCATCTTCGGTTACAAATACCTCGCCATGCTGAAACGGGCTCATGGTGCCTGGATCAACATTAATGTAAGGGTCCATTTTTGTCATGGTTACTTTAAGCCCACGTGCCTCTAAAATAGCCGCTAAAGAAGCCGCCGTAATGCCCTTACCTAAAGAAGATACAACCCCACCTGTCACAAATATAAATTTAGTCATAACTTATCTATTAATCTCGTCAAACTGGTAAGTGCAAATTTTACTAGATTTAGATAAAAAAATCATTAAAAGCAGACAATAAACAAAAAAAATCCACGCAAAATGCGTGGATTTTTAAAATATAAGTATCAACAACTATTAGAATTTGTGTACGATACCTACACCGCCACCAACTGAATCGTCATCATCTGTGTCAGTAAGACCTAGGAATACTTGACCTTTAGTTGCTTGAGTGAATGCGTAGTCACCACCTACAGAGTAAACATCTGCATCTGCATCTTCTACACCACCTAAATTAGTTACGCCGTTATATTGACCGTATACACTCCACTTAGACGCAGGGACATCGTATTCACCAGCTACAATGTATGCTTGCTCATCTTCTTTACCTTTTTCATTAAAGTCGATAGCTTGATACAAACCACTTAGCGTAAAGTTGTTAGTTAAGTCATAGGCACCACTGACACGGATGTCGTCCCAATCGGCACCATCATCAGCTTTAATGTAAGTAATACCAGCGGCTAGTGGACCTTTTTCGTATTTAGCACCAACACCATAAGAACCACTCAAATCACCTTTTTGGTCTTCAGCACCATCATTAGAATCAGTCATTTTGTACATAGCCATTAGCTGTACGCCGCCCATATCTGGTGAGAAGTAAGCCATAGCGTTATTTAGACGATCACCATCAAACGAAGCTATAACTTTTGCATCTTTATACTCAGATGGATCCGTAAAGTTGATAACATCATCAATGGCAGTTAAACGACCGGCAACCAATGTACCCATTTGATCATTTGCTAAACCAACATAAGTATCACGTTGAACAAAGTCTACTTTATCTTTATCATCGCCTTGACCTTCATCAATATCAAAACCAAATTCTGCTTTATAGACAAAGTCAGTGTTGGCAGTGATTGCTTCGCTACCTGTAAGACCAAAACGCGTGGTGTTGGTATCTAAGGTTACATCACCGTCTTCTTGATACTGAACTTTAACGCCTGCTTTACCATATACAGTAGGTGCTGCTTGAGCTGCTGTTACAGATAATGCAGCAATGGCTGTAGTTAAAAGTAATTTTTTCATTGGATTCTCTCCACCTTTTGTTAAACATGGGCTACTACTAAAATAGCATCCCAAAATTTGGTAGCATCACATCAGTATCAGTTTAGCTACCATGATTTGTTAATACAGCATGATTATGCATTAAAACTATTACAAAATCATTACGTCACTTGAAACATTTTGTTACTAATAACGATTTCAGTAATAGAATACCAATTTTGAAATAATTTGCAATATATTTTTTTAACTTTCCAGTTTTATTAATATGTATAAAGTCGCAAAAAATCAAAAATATCTTTTTTTATCTGATACTTATACCAAAATAAATCGATAAAATAATCAAAAAAAAGTTAAAAACCTCAGTTTTTTGATTATTTTTTATACAATTTTTTGTATAAAACCATCTAAATCTCAGTAAAAATTACCGCCAAATACATTTTTTTGGCTAATTTTTAACGTTTTAGAACGCCAAAACCCATTCTACTTTATTTAAAATGCCAAAATAACCAACTCATTGACTAAACAGTCATGCTGTTAATTTATTCCGCAAACCAAATTAATAAAAATTAAAAATAAAACAGCACTATAATTTATTATAATGCTGCTCGTTACTATTTATTTGTTTATCTCTCTTATTTTATTGTTTAACCTATTAGTTTAGTGTTTAATTTAAGCCCTATTCGCCTTCATTTCTAGGCGTGATTTGTGTAATAGAGGCTCTGTATAACCACTTGGCTGCTCACGCCCTTTAAACACCAAATCACAAGCTGCTTTAAAAGCATAGGAAGTGTCAAAGTTACCGTCCATTGGTAAATAAGAGGGGTCGCCAGCATTTTGTTCATCCACCACTTTTGCCATACGCTTCATAACCGCCATTACTTGCTCTTTGGTGACCACACCATGGTGTAACCAGTTTGCAATGTGCTGGCTAGAGATACGTAAGGTTGCTCGGTCTTCCATTAAACCAACATCTTTGATATCTGGTACCTTAGAGCAACCAACACCTTGGTCAACCCAACGCACCACATAACCTAAAATACCTTGCGCATTGTTTTCTAGCTCTTCACGAATCTCATCGTCACTCCAATTCGTGTTTGTCGCTAATGGAATGGTCAAAATATCATCAATATTAGCACGCCCACGTGCTTTTAAGCTTTCTTGCACTGCTGGTACATCTACTTGATGATAATGGATACTATGCAAGGTTGCACCTGTTGGTGACGGAACCCAAGCGGTAGTTGCACCAGACTGCGGATGTGCCATTTTAGTTGCTACCATCTCACGCATTTCATCTGGTTTTGCCCACATGCCTTTACCAATTTGTGCTTTACCTAACAAGCCTGTTTCTAAACCAATATCGACATTCCAGTCTTCATAGGCTGGCTGCCATGCTTGGTTTTTCATATCCCCTTTACGCACAAATGCACCTGCTTCCATACTGGTGTGCATTTCATCACCTGTACGGTCTAAGAAACCTGTATTAATAAAGATAACACGCTCTTTTGCAGCACGAATACACTCTTTTAAATTAACTGTTGTGCGGCGTTCTTCGTCCATAATACCCATTTTTAAGGTGTTACGTGGTAAACCAAGTAAATCTTCTGAAGCAGCAAACAATGTATTGGCAAATGCCACTTCTTCAGGTCCATGCATTTTTGGCTTAACAATGTACATTGAACCTTTACGAGAGTTTGATAACTTGTTATTGCCTTTAATATCGTTTAGCGATAGTAATGGTGTAATCAGTGCATCCATAATGCCTTCATATATTTCTTCTTGCCCATTACCCAAATCAACCAAAATGGCTGGATTGGTCATTAAATGCCCAACATTACGTATTAGTAAAAGTGCACGACCTGGTAACACAAGTTTGCCACCTGTTGGGGTTGTATAAACACGGTCTGGGTTTAATTTACGCGTTAACTCTTTGTCGCCTTTTACAAAAGTTTCTGCCAAATCGCCATTCATCAAACCAAACCAGTTACGATACACTTCTGTTTTTTCTTCACCATCTACTGCTGCAACTGAGTCTTCACAATCTTGAATCGCAGTAATAGCCGACTCCAGTAATACATCTTTGATATTTGCTGGATCATCTTTACCAACAGGGTTGTTTGCATCAATTTGGATTTCTGCATGCAAATTGTTGTGTTTTAATAAAATAGCAGTTGGTTTATCATCATCACCTAAATAACCTGAAAACTGTGCAGAATCTTTTAGTTCGGTTACCGCTATACCATCTCCAAGAGCCACAATCAGTTTACCATTTAATACTGCAAAACCCGTTACATCTGCATATTTACCACCCGTTAAAGGATAATGTTCATCTAAAAAGTTTTTGGCATATTCAACGACAGCAGCACCACGGGCAGGGTTGTAACCTTTGCCTTTTTCTTTTCCGTTGTCTTCATCAATCATATCTGTGCCATATAATGCATCATACAAACTGCCCCAACGTGCATTTGCCGCATTAAGTGCATAACGAGCATTACGGACAGGTACAACCAGCTGAGGTCCAGGGATGCTTGCAATTTCTGGGTCTACATTTTCGGTTGATACGCTAAAATCCTCTCCTTCTGGCAACAGATAGCCAATATCCGTTAAAAACTGCTTATAGTTATCAAAGTCGATTTGACCATCTTTAGCGGGATTATCGATATGCCATTGGTTAATTTTTTGTTGGATGTCAGCACGTTTTGCTAATAGTTCCTTATTACGAGGTGTTAGCGCTTTTACAACCTTTTCAAAACCTTGCCAATAGATGTCAGAATCAACACCAACGCTTGGTAAAACCTCATTTTCAATAAAGTTAAACAATTGATTATCAATTGCCAAAATACCTTTTTGAGTTCTTGCTGTCATATCGATGCTCCTTTATGATGTACTTTTATTTGTACTTTGATTAATATTAATTACTTGGATTAATAACAGGTCTAAAACCAGTACAGACCCTAACCCTCCCATCGTACTATTAATTCTATAAATTAACAATAAAATAGCATTTAGAATATAAATATTTATTCTTTTTAGTGGTTATAATCTAATATTTTCAAGGTTTGCCAGTGTTAAACCATTTAAACAAAGATATGACTCAATCGTCACAAAATTATTATTTTTTGCCCATTGTTTGTTAAAATTAAGCCGAAACAAGTTTGATATAATCCTATTGAATTATTTATTAAGGCAATAAGTTATAGTGCAATAAATAAACCATAACACGCCAACACCGTTAGATAACACACAACAAATGAATAAAACTCAAACCGCAACCCATACCGTTTTTAACCCTATAGATGTAGATTTAAGCCATATTTATACGTTTCTTGGCTGTCGCACATCTGCTGCATGGTTAGATAAGGCAATGGCTAATTTACCAATTATTATCCAAGATCATGCAAACTGTGAGAAAAAAGCAGCTGGCACTGCCATGAACCTAGTGTTTAGATATGAAAAGCACCAAGATTTACAATTAAAACTTGCTCAATTAATTAGAGAAGAAATGCTCCATTATGAACAAGTGATTGGCATTATGAATGAAAGAGGACAAGCTTGGAAACACTTGCCAGCTGGGCGTTATGCCAAGGGCATGCTAAAACACAAACGCACTTATGAGCCAGCTGCGATGATTGATGTATTGATTATCGGGGCGTTTATTGAAGCACGATCTTGCGAGCGTTTTGCCGCCTTAGCAAGCGTAATAGATGATGAGCGATTAAGTAAATACTATCGTTATTTATTAAAGTCTGAAAGCCGCCATTATGAAGATTACTTAGCATTGGCACAATCAGTCAGTAATGAGCCGATTGATGAACGAGTAAAATTTTTCCAACAAGTAGAAGCAGAGCTTATTTCTAGCCCTGATAAAGAGCTAAGATTTCATAGCGGTGTACCTATTCATAGCTCATAGCGGTGTACCTATAAAGTAAAAATTATTGGTCAGGTAAAATTATGCGGTTGCATGTTTCTGTTACCTCTTTAAGCGACATTTAAGTGACATTTGTTTTTAGCTGCTTAAAACAGGATAAAAACCTAATGGATAAAACAATATTTCGCTTTATCCATCCGTTTGCATCTGCAACAAACCCATAACCATTTTTTAAAACTTAAACCTTATTAATCTTTTTCAGTAGTTTATGCTGGGCAATGTATGGTGCATCACCTTCTTTAGGGCTGCATTGCGACCACTTGCCAGAGCCATCCAATGTCCATGCACGCACATTGTCTTTTAAATAATTAAGCAAGCCATCATCTAATACTTGTTGAAAAATGCGTTTATCTTCTATTGGAAAGGCAACTTCCACACGGTGGAATAAATTACGATCCATCCAGTCTGCACTACCACAATACAAACGCTCATCACCATCATTATAAAAATAATAAACACGGGTATGCTCAAGAAATCGCCCTACCACACTACGTACAAAAATGTTTTCTGATAACCCTTTTACTTGCGGTCGCAAACAGCTAATAGAACGCAAAATTAGCTCTATTTTAACCCCAGCTTGTGAGGCATCATACAACTTATCAATCAATTTGCGTTCTGTTAATGCATTTACTTTAACAATAATATGTGCTTTTTTGCCTGCTTTGGCATGTTTTATCTCGTCATCAATAAACTGCATTAAACGCTCATGCAAAGTAAAAGGTGCATGCAATACCTTACTAACGTTAGCAGCCTTGCCCATGCCCGTTAGCTCCTGAAAGACTTTATGCACATCTTCAGTCATTGCAGGCTTGGCAGTAAATAAACCATAATCGGTATAGGCTTTTGCATTACCTGCATGATAGTTGCCTGTACCCAAATGCGCATAACGACGTATTTTGTTGCCTTCACGACGGACAATCAACATAAGTTTGGCATGGGTTTTATAGCCAACAATGCCATAAACCACAACCACACCTGCCTCTTGTAAAAAATTTGCAACTGCAATGTTTGAAGCCTCATCAAACCTTGCCCTTAGCTCGATAACTGCGGTTACCTCCTTGCCATTACGTGCCGCTACCGCAAGTGCTTGTACTATTTCTGAGTCTGTACCAGAACGATATAAAGTTTGTTTAATCGCTAATACTGTAGGATCATTGGCTGCTTGCTTTAACAAATTAACCACAGGTGTAAACGCATGAAAAGGATGATGGACTAACACATCTTGACGGCGCATGGTACTAAACATACTGGCAGACTTTTCGGTTGAATCATAGGCATCTTTTTTAAATGCTTTAGGGATAATATGATTAAACGGTGGATAGCGTAACTCAGGTATTTTAAAATCAAATAACAGGCGAGTTAAATTGACAGGACCATTTACTTTATAAAGCTGATTTTCATGCAAATCAAACTCATCTAGCAAGTAGTCACTAATAGACTTTGGGCAATTTGTGGTTACTTCTAAACGTACTTTTTGCCCAAACCTTCTATTTTCCAGCTCACCTTCTAACGCTTTTGCAATGTCTTCGACATCATCTGATAGATCTAAGTCGGCATTACGAGTTAAACGAAACTGGTTACAGCCTGTTACCTTCATACCAGGAAACAACTCATGCACATGCTCATGAATTACGGCAGAAAGCATAATATGATGCTCTTTACCAGCTGTTAGTTCATCAGGTAAGCGGATAACCCTTGGCAAGCTGCGGGGTGCAGGCACAATTGCTAAATTAATATCACGCCCAAAGGCATCTTTGCCTTCAAGGCTTACAATAAAGTTTAAGCTTTTGTTAACTAAGCGAGGAAACGGATGAGCTGGGTCAATACTAATGGGGGTTAGCACTGGCATCACTTGTTCGATAAAATATTTACGCATCCATTTTGATTGAGCGACACTTAACTCATCACGCTTTAAATAACGTATATCTTGCTTGGCAAGCTCTGGCAAAATGTCTTCATTTAAGATACGGTATTGCTCATCAATTGCTTTATGAGCAGCTACTGCAATTTCTTCTAAAACTTCACTGGGGCGCATACCATCTGGGCTGGTTGCCACATCACCATGCACAAATTTCTGTAACTGACCTGCCACTCTAATTTCAAAAAACTCATCCATGTTTGAGGAAAAAATAATTAAAAAAAACAAACGCTCAAGTACAGGATGGCTTGTGTCAGTTGCTTGAGCAAGCACACGTTTATGAAACTCAAGCAATGATAGCTCTCGGTTGATATATGCATTGTGTCTATAACTACCGTCAGTATTTCTTTGCCAGTTAAGTTGAGTTAACGCCGTATTGTTAATTTTATTTTGTTTTGGTTTATTTGTAGTGCCTTGTGTTGTCATTTTTTATCCCTTTATTTTTTATCCCTTTTTAGTATGATTATAAACTAACAATTATAAAACATAACTAATTAAATCGATTAAAATTTTAGCATAGTGACTTAGCATAGTAACTTAGTATAGTAACATTGTTTTTTTATAACAAAAATAACCCTATTTTGCTTGTATTTAATATAAAAACCAAACAATCAAATTACTGGCATAATATTTAACTAAAAGAATAAAAATTAACATTTAAATAAACCCATAAAAAAAGCCAAAAGCTAAATTAAGCTTTTGGCTTTCAAATATGGCGGAGTCGGAGAGATTCGAATTTACCGAGTTGCAAAAATTGATAATTATAAAACTAGTTTATTAGCTATCTTGCTCAATCATTTTTTATTCTACATACAAGTAATATCAAGAGGTATGGTTCTTTTGGATATCAACATCTAAAATCAAGAATGCACTGTATTATGAATATAATTTGAGCCCATAACCAGCCCACGCAAAAAGTGTGTTGGAATTTACATAATTATATACAGTGCCTTTTTTAGCATATATTCTGTATTTTTTCAAGCCAGCCCAAAAAAAAGGTAATAAAGGTAATTATAGTTAATTTAATTGCCTTAATGCTATATATATCAAGCTGTTGAGAATAACAAATAAAGGTAATAAAAAAGTAATATATAAGTAATTAATTACTTTCTTTAAAAGTAATAGTTTAAAATATTAACTCATTGTTTTTAAACAACTAAATTAAATATTACCTTTTTAATTACTTATAATTACCTTTTAAAAGCAATAAAAATAATCAAATTTATCAATGGGTTATATAAAAAACAACCTATTATTACTGTTATTACCATCTACTACATTCCTAGATAAAAAACACCACCTCCCTAGAGTGCTATATTAGTGCGTTATAACGCATCAAATTGCAACAGCACTATTACCCTCAAACTCTTATAAACAAAGGGGTATATCAACAAATGATGCAACTAAATAAGGAAGTTTAGTACATAGCTCGGAGGCGGGAGGGAGCGGAAAATCTCAACCCACAGACACAAAAAAAACCGCCAACGTATGGCGGTCGATTTAACTTGTTATTTTTTGAAAGTTTAGAAAATATTGGTCATTTACTGCAGAGGTTTATCAATTAACACTTTGTTTTAACAGTAATTTTTCTTGATGATTTGAATAAATCTCTGCAGATATTGGTCATTTACTGACTGTTTGAGCTAGGTTGTACTCGTTGAATTGTATTATCTGTTCGCCCAGCTGGTCGTTGATGTCGGTGAGCATGTTGAGGATTGGCACAAGTTCATTGTAATAAAATACTTCGGCCGCTTTCTGTACATCACCAAAGCCACCTGTATTGTTGGGTACTATGCCCATCAGTTGCGGTGGGACTCTATGTCCTGCGAGCTGATCATCACGGCTGGCTATCTTGATATTGGCAAACTCATCTTTGGCTGCCACCTCTGCGAGTGGGATAACTTTCACACCATCGGGCTTGCCATTGGGTACATACATAAATAAATTTTTAAAGTTGCCAGCTCCCTTGGACTCTTTAACTGCTTTTTCTAAAGTATCAACATCACTTTGGCGTGTAAGTGCATCAGATAAATAGAGAATATAACCAGCGTGAGCTCCGTTTTTATAATATTTACGGCGGAATAAAGTTGCTGATTCATTGAGCAAGATAGCATTAACCGAGCTAAGATAATCTGGTATGCCATATAATTCCTGGTCAATGTCTGGGTTGAATATGTGAATTACTTCTTCTTTTTTATATTTTATTGGGTTGTCGTAATAATCAACGTGCCAATATTCACCTTCCTTTACTCCACGTCTGGTCTTACGTGCAAGGCGTGATTTTAGTTGTGTGATGTCGCCTAGGCGGTTGTGTTTGATATGCAAAAATCCATTGTTGAATACCAGTAAGTTAGTGACTAGGCTTTCAAAGTCACGGCGGTTTAGCTTGGCGTGTGGCTTGAATAAACTGGTTATCACGTTACGTTTAGTCACTAATGCTGATGTGTGATGGCTAGTTGCTCTAAAGAGTTTTGCCACCGCATCTATGTCATAGGGATACTCGTACCAGTCTTGAAATGTTGGACAATAGCCATATTCGAACATGGCTCGACCCTCTAATACTGGTTCAGGGTCGCCAAAGTGATGCATAAATGGTTTGTGTACTATTGGTGGATTGGTTATATCTGTCATTTGTGTACCTTAATCATTGATTGAGTTGCTTGGTTAAATTGTTGTGTTGTCGCTAGCGGTGCGTTTTCCAGTGCGTTCATAATTGCCCAGGCGATATCGCTATGCCCTGTTTCTTTACTGCGACCTGCTACAAAGGTCATGCGAGTTTGGCTACCTGTTAGTGCTTTTTTAATCGCTAAGAATGCTTGGGTTATATCTGTGTATCCTATGTCATAATGTAATTTACGACGCTCAAATAATTCTTTAGCTCTGAGTGCAAGTCGTGTTTTGCTCTCAATATCGTAAGTAATGGCGGTATAATTCGGCTCAAATTCTTTGACGTGTTCAGCGACAGCTATCCCTGCCCCCGTTACATCAATACCTAAAAATGCTACATCGTAACGCTCGCAAATGCTTTTGATATATTGAGCTTGCTGGATACTTGGCATGTGGTCCAGGTGTTTGCGTTCTAATACTCGATAAGGTTTATGCTCATTCAGCGGCGGGGCAATCACGGCTAACGCTGGATTATCACCTGTAAAACTTGGGTCATAACCTACCCATACTTTTTGCTTGTAGGGACGACTACCGAGTGGGTTAAAATCTTTCCACACCTCCCAGCTATCCACCATGTTTGGCTCAAGCACCTTTAAGGGGAAATAGCTGTTGGTATCATCTAAGAATACGCACATAAATAAGTTATCAAACTCATCTTCTGTGTACTCTTCCATTAATTGTTGTATGTCTAACTTGTCAAAACCGCCTCGGATAGCATCTCTAACCGTTACCATCAACCGCCATTTGCCATCCTTGCAAAGAGTGGGTTTCTGCAGGGCTTTATGGCTTACATCAATCTCAACATCTTTTTTATCTTTACCTGCCCAAAAAGCATACGCCTCATGTTGAATACTTGAGGGCGTGGATAAGTAGATTTGCTGGTAATGGCTTTGGCTTGCCATTGCCGATGCAACTTTGCGAAATTCTTTGAATTTACGAATCCAAAAGAACTCGTCCATAATGGTATCGCCATGCCTACCTTGAGCAGTAAGGGCGTTTGTTCCCATGTAGTACAAGCTAACTTTGGTGTTATCCTCAAAAGTGATAACTATTGGGTCTCCCCCAATTTCACGCCCCAACACTTCAAAAATAAAAGTCTTAATATATTCTATAAATTGGTAGGCTTGAGCCTTACTTGCTGATAGAAATATCTTGTTTTTCTTAGTGCGTAAGGCATTAATCAATGCCCATATTGCCACAATATAAGTCGCTCCAATCTGGCGGCTTTTTAACATTTCAAAAATACGAGCAGGGCGGTGTTTTAGGTTGCCATTTAACACTTCTACCCATTTTTTTTGGAATGGGTAAAGCATAATTAAAAAGGCATCTTCTAATGCTTGTATTTCTTCTTCGGTAAATAAGTTTTTTGGGGCTTTTTTTCTATCTTCTTTATAGCGTTTTCTTAGTTTGGGGTTGAGGTCGCCACCGTTACCTGTTTTGTTATATTTTTGGATTTTGGCGATACGCTCGAGCTGTCGCATGAGATTGTCAATTTCTTTATATTCGCCATTACCTTTTTTTTCCATTGCAATCAATGAAATCAACCTTGCTTTCATAGCAAGGTTTACGTCATTAAAAACATCAGATCGCACCCAACTGTCCCGTCGTTTCCAACTGCGGACGGTGGCAGGCTTAATATCTAATTGTTTGGCGATTTGTGCCGTTTTTAAGCCCTGAGCAAATAATAAACGTGCCTTATCACGTTTATTATCGTCAATGGTTATTTTTTGTTTATTTTGGATTGGTTGCATGTGACCAATATTAACCCCAACGCCTACGCAACCTCCCTATTAAAAGTCCGCATTTATTAAATGCGGACTTTCACTTATTGCTTACGCCAGTTAATCGTTGGAAACTACAGTTACTTATTTTTAATTTACTACCTGTACTACTTAACAACCAAAAGCCAATGCCTATGAAAAAATTTAAAAAGTCAAAAAAGACCAAAACCGAGTTAGCAGGTGAACGCACTATTAAGCGTTTCCGTGTTGCTCGAGAAGGACAAACGATAGATGGTCGCTCATTATCACAACAAGAAATTATTGATATTGCAGAAACTTACAACCCTGTGGAATATACCGCTCGCATTAATTGTGAGCATATTTCTGGATGGTTCGACGGGTTGGACGGTAAGTTTGCCGCCTTGGGCGATGTGATTGACGTTGATTGCCAGTTAGAGACTTTTAATATCAATGGTCAAGATGTGCAGTTAATGTGTCTGTATGCCACTTTATCCGCCCTGCCTAAGTTGGTTGAAGCCAACAAAGAGGGCAAAAAGCTATTTACCAGCATTGAATTTTTTCGCAAGTTCGCCGATACCGACCGGGCTTATTTAGTCGGATTGGCAGTCACTGACAGCCCTGCAAGCCGTGGTACCGAACCGCTTAAATTCACCACCCAACAAAATACATTAACTTCCGAACTACAGGAACTCATGCTTATGAACCCAACACAAACCAACCAAACTGATAGTAACCCTAATAATGAAAACTCTACTGATCTAACAGCAGAAGCTACACAAACACCGCAAGATGAAGATAGTTTTTTATCCAAACTGTCGGCGATGTTTAGCAAACAAAAAGGTCTGAGCAAAGAAGAACAAGCTGTTATTTTAGATGGATTTACCCAAGTTACTAATGATTTAGAGCAACTCAATACTTTAACTAAGCAACTTAAAGATGATTATTCTAACCTATCTAAAGAATTTACATCACTTAAAAATCGTTTAGAAAATCAAGATTTCTCAACTCAAATCGACCCTGTTGCTGGTGGTGGCGAACAATTAACTGATTTTTAATTTGGTCTTTCTACTGCATAAGTAGAGATAAACACTTAACATTTTACCGAACGGAATATATATCCTATGTACACTTTAGACCCCAAAACCAAACAAGCCTTGCATCATTACGCCAAACGTGTCGCTACACTCAATGGTGCAGAAAACTACAATGCTCCTTTTGACGTCAACCCTGTCATCGAACAAAAAATGATTGAGCAATACAATAAGCAGACTGATTTTTTAAAGCGTATTAACATTACGCCAGTTAAGCATGCCCACGGTCAGAAGCTAGGCTTAGGCGTTAATAAGTCAGTAGCAAAAAACACCAATACTGACGTAAAACGTCGGGAGCCAACTAATATTTATGGCGTGGAAGGGATTGATGATTATCTCTGTACCAATACCGATTATGATATTAGTCTGCCTTGGAAGGTGATTGATAATTGGGGTTATTTGCCAGACTTCCAAAAAAAATGTGCCAATTTAGCAATGCAAACGATTGCTCAAGATAAACAAAAGATTGGTTTCAATGGTACCAGCCGAGCTAAAGACTCTGACCCTGCTGCTAATCCATTGCTGCAAGATGTCAATATTGGCTGGCTTGAAAAAATGCGTAAATACAACGAAGAACGCGTCCTTAAAGACCAGATTATAGGAGAGTCTAAAGAATTTAAAAATCTTGACGCTCTTGTAGAGATGGCTCTGTATGAATTGATTGATGAAAACCATCGCTTGGGTGGTGACCTGGTCGCTATTTGTAGTAGTAACTTAGTGCAAACTAAGTATATTGACTTAATCAATCAAGACCACGAACCAACGGAAAAACAAGCTTCGCAAGCACTCTACAACACCAAAAAACTAGGTACACTGACTATTGATACGCCGTCCTTCTTCCCCGAGAACAGCTTATTAATCACTAGTTATGACAACTTGTCTATCTATCTACAGAAAGGGTCGCATCGTCGCTTTATTCGTGATGAGCCAGAATGGGATAGAACTGTGGATTATCATTCAGTCAATGAATGCTTTGTGGTTGAAGATTACACCAAAGCCGTGCTGTTTGATAATTTAACAGTGGAGGGTTAACCATGAGTAGCTTACGAGAACATTTTCAGAAGGTACAAGCCCAAAAACAAGCAAAACGACACAAAAAAGAAGCACAATACTTAACAGAAACACCACCGACTGGGCGTGAGCAAACACAGCAGCCAACAAGCCAGATCGAAGTCCGTTTTTTTAATGATTGGGAGCAGTTGTCTAACATTCAATCACACGAAGCGAAAAACGCTAAAAAAGCGGAGTTATTGCCTGGCTATACTTCTTGGATTGACGGCACAATTGCAGGTGGTGTTGGCACCCAAAACGATATGCTACTCAAGCTAATGGTTTGGGCGTTAGATGTTCATGATTTTGTCGTGGCGACTAAGATTGCCGAATATGCTTTGTTGAATAACATGGTTATGCCAGAACCGTTTAGCCGTTCTGTTGCAACTATCTATGCAGAGCAGATAGCAGATGAGGGCTTAAAGCATATTGATAATATCGCTGATTATGCTGATGTGTATGAGCAAGCGGTGGAGCTGACTAATAGTCATGATATGCCAGATGAAGTACGAGCTAAGTTGTATCGAGCGTGGGGCAACAGTCTTAAAGATACTTATCCAGCAGATGCCATCACAGCTTATCAACGTGCTATTAAGCTAAACCCAAAGGTGGGCTGTAGGCAAGATTTACAAAATCTTGATAAAGAGCTTAATCAAGAAACTTAATTGATAACCCTATCCCTCGCGGGAGGGTGGCTCGCTTGTTTAGGTATGACAATTTGTAGATTGTATTTTATCTGATAGCAAGCGTTTACCACCCTTTTTTAAAACCATACTTAATAAGTAAGGGAATTGGAAAAGCGATATGCTCATCAACCAACAAATACAGTCTGAGAATGTTGATAATCCGTTGGATTTTTTACCGTCGGTAACCGTTGATGACATGATTACGCTAATGAGAGTAGATAAAACTCAAGGCTCACCACGTATTGCTAGCTATATTAGCCACGCTTATGATGAGATTAATCGCATGTTGCCAGAAACCCACTCTGACGGAAGTTATCTGGATACATTAACTTACGTTAAATTAGATGAATATTGTCGCACTTATAAACGTGCAGTATTACACGAAGCAGCTGCTTTAATGGCTGATGATTATAGTGATTATGACAGCACTGGAGCAGGTGTCATTAGGGGCGATAATCAAGCAACTAAATCAGATAAGTTGCGACGTATTGTTAATCATTGTATTGCTGATTTAACAAACAAACCACGCAACCGAATCAGTTTATTATGAACAGCAAAAAAGTTGTTACAGGCATAAAAAGAACAGCGAGAGCCGCGCAAAATGACACGTTAGATCATATCGCTTATCGCTATTTTGGGGCGAACTCTAACAATTATTTACCGCAGTTGATTGAGCTCAACCCAAGCTATACCCCAGGGGCTATTTTGCCACAGGGTAGCGTTATCACCCTACCCCAACAAGCAAAAATTAGGCAAAAGACAACACTAAAACTCTGGGACTAAACATGATACAAATTAACAATAGATACACTTTACTTGATGTGATTAGTTGCCTTCTCGGATGGGCAATCACTTGTTTGTTGTGGTTGTTGTTACTCATCACTTCTGCTTCTGCTAACACTGGCAATGATGTCGTTCATTCATTAGTCTTTGTTTCGCCGATATTAATGCTTTCTGCTGCTATCGGGGCAGTGGGCAGCTATCTAGCTTTTGGAGAGGACAAAAAATTTCCGCCCACTTCTACAAGCATTGGTCATGTCTTGCTTAATTTTGGTGCAGGTGTTTTTTTAACGGGCGGTAGTCTTGAGTTGATAGGTCAAACCAAAAGCAGTACCGACATTGTTATATTTACAAGCTTTTTGTGGGCGAGTGTTGGCTATTTTATTTTGCGTATTTTAATCACTTTTACACAATCGCCTGTTATCCAACAGACTTTACATCATCTTTTGCCGACTTGGCTTGCTCGTATATTTGGGGTGCAAGTCGACAATAAAACAGATAAGGAGACTCAATCATGACAATAATCTTCGAGTTTATACCGTTTGTCTGTTTGTTTGTCTTGCTTATCGTCACTCGACGTTATGATAGTTTTTGCTGGTGGTTATTTCGCTTGCTTATCACGTGCAGCCTGATTTGTTTTATTTATGTGCATATCGACCATCAAGTTGGGGCGTTATTTATTCGCTTTGGTGATGTGGCACTTTCTCTGGCTATGTTGCTGTTTTGGCGGCTAACAATTAAACAAACCACCCCACAAAGTTCTTATCAAGATGAATTTTGCCAAAAAATAAACAAAATATTAAATAAGGAGTTCTCATGAGCTTAAATATTAACAGCAAAGAAGATAGTAATTATACCTTGAATGATTATCTTATTAATAATCATAAAAAAAACATGCAAGCACAAGCCAAAAAAAACAAATGGGTTGATATAACAACCACTGCCTTTGCTCCATTATTTGATCGGTTAATGAAGCATGAAGGGGGCTACGTTAATCACCCCAACGACCCAGGTGGCGAAACAAAATGGGGAGTTACCAAGCGAGTTGCTCGCAAGTTTGGCTATCGAGGCAGTATGCGTAACTTTCCCAAATCTACCGCAAATGAAATTGCCGAAAAGCTTTATTGGGAAAAAGTAAAAGGCGGAGAATTAGATAAAGCCATTGCTTGGCAAATACTTGATGCTTCTTATAACCATGGCGTACGTCGCTCTATTAAGTTTTTACAAAAAGCCGTGGGAGTGAATGACGACGGTATCATCGGCGATATTACTCTAGGGGCGGTTAATGCCATGGATAAAAATGATGTGATTTTTCTGTTTAATGCAGAACGATTAGAGTTTTATGCTCGCTTAGGCACATTTAGAACTTTTGGGCGTGGTTGGACACGCCGAGTCGCTGGCAACTTGCGTTGGGCAAGTCGAGACAACTAATTAAAAGGGTTTTAGCGTGTATCAATATCAGCATACAATCACCTACCAGCAGTCAACCACCTTTGGTTTTGGCTGTCGTTGTACTGATAAAGGTCAACTTGTTGATGTTTCTGATTATGCTATCACAGCTAAAATCAAAGATTTTAACGGACGGTTAATCACTAATGTGGTGGTAACAAACCCTAGTACAGGCATACTTAACTTTAGTTTGCCTGCCGATATTACACTGCCAGTTAAAACCCTGTTTATGGATGTGCGAGTTAGCAAAGACGGCGTTGAGCGAGTCAGTAAACAGTGTGTGCGTATCTTGGTGCAACGGGTGGTAACTGATGGATAAGATGCAATTTTATCCGCTATATGATGATATTAATGTTTGTGTTACACAGGCAGATGCTGAGTTCATCCTTGATTTTACCCCCGTTATCTGTATCGATAACGATGTTGAGCAGTCTATTACGGTATCTCCAGTCACTCAAGACGAAGCCGTAGCAGACTTTAATTTAATGTTAACCAACAATAGGAATATTCTATGAATTTTAAGCAATGGTTTCGAAATAGTATCAAGCCTTATTTAACCCTAATCAAAACTTGGGTGACGGGCGAAATTGACACCGCCAAAACAGAACTAAGACAAGAGATGTCGAGCGTGTCGGTAACAGGCACATTTAAAGGTGGGTTCGTTACTGTAAACGATATGCCCACAGGGGCAGGCACAAAGACAGGCGACTGGGCTGTATTAACCACCGATGATGGCTCTAACGAGTCTGGTATTTATGTCAAGTCATCAAGCGGTTGGAACTTTGTTGCCGACATTACTGGCTTTGACGAGGTGCAAGCTTTACTTGCGACCGATAGCGAATTTACCGAAGGTACAAGCACGCAAAAAGCAGTGACGGTTAAGCAATTATCCGATGTGTTTACTGGGTCAATCACCGCAGCCGAGGCTCAAGCGGACTGGGATAATGCGTAATGATTAAGCAGGCTTTCCAACGTTTAATTAAACCTTATTTGTCTGTAATCAAGCCTACTCATTATCGGCACCGACTGGAACATTCTGGCCGCGTGTATCTATACAAAAGAGAATCAAACAAGCCATATAACAGATGGGTGGGTTCTGTTAATAATAGCTATGGCGAACATGTTAATTGGTCATCAAAAATGGGCACTACATCTCAAGATAGTCCATACTACTCTAACTATCAACGCGGTTACATAGTTAAAGCTGGTACTCGTTTACGTGATATTACGATACATGGCAAGTTCGGCAGTAATGCAACCAATCAAGTAACTGATGTGCAATTTGCCTTGTTAGAAGTAGTGCCAAAAACTGACTATGACATGGCTAAGAAAGGATACTATGCAACCAGTCACGTCAGTTCTAATATCATATTGAGAGACAACTGGTTTAAGCCTATCAGTGACAATCAAGCAAGTTTTGATATTGTTGATAATTGGTTTCGCCGACGTACATTTAATATTGATTATATTTTTAATGAAGATTGTATTTTAATTTTGTGCTTTAAGCCTGACGAGTCGTCAAGTCTTACGAAGACATGCTATTTTTACGCCGATGTGGTTTTTGATTTTGATAGCCCCTTATAAAAACAAAAAGAGTTTTTACCGATGCAATACTTAATCACGCTTAAAAATGACTTAATCCAATCCTTTGACGATTTAACCCCTGACAAAGTGAGCTTATTTATTGTCAATGGCGAGATGAGCCACGCAAATAACGATGTTAATTATATCGCTCGCTTTTTGCTGATAGATTGTCGTTTACCCAAGCCCTTTATTCTGTTAGCTTTTATCCGCCAATGGTTTGCTCATCATAATATGACAGTGCCAGATATTCACTTTAACAGCGAGATTATCGATAACGAAACTTATGATTTTGAGATTGATATTAGTCTAACAGATAGTCTCATTATCTCGGATGACGGTACGACTACCAATCTCTGTTATGAGCCTGTTTGGTCAGATGCGGTGGGCGGCTATATTAAGGGCAATATTGCGGTTGATGTAGGGACAAATTGTGAGTGATGGTTTTGACGGCTTAGAAGACTGGCTCAAACAGATTAGCGCTGGGTTGTCTGATAGTGAGAAAAGACAACTTACTCGACGGCTAGCAACCAAACTTAAACAACAGATGCGTAAACGCATACGTGATCAGCGAGACCCCAGTGGTGCAAAATTCACACCTAGGCGACGTACTCAACGTGGCTCGATTAAGCGTGGTGCAATGTTTCAACGCTTACCCCGTATGATACGCACTGCTTACTCTAGCAGTCATGCCGAGGTTGGCTTTAGCGGTCGCACTGCAAAAGTGATGGAGGTACATCAATATGGGCTTGTTACTCGACCCTCAAAAAACAGTAAGCCAACACGTTATGAGGTCAGACAAACCCTAGGCTTAAGTGATGATGATGCCGATATCATTAAACAAACCATACAGGATTTTATATTAACTAACTGAGGACAACAATGCATGAGTTTAGATGTGCAACTTGTAGCAAGTTACTTGCTCGGGTTGCCGGTGAGGCTGTAGTAGCCGTAAAATGTTCACGCTGTAAAGAACTTAATACTATACAAACCCAAATTAATCAATCAAAGAACGCCAAGAGTGTCCAAATATTAGAAGACCACGAGTCTCATACTATTGGAGACTCTCATGGAAAACCAACCAAAACCACTTAAGCGATACCACCAAGCCCCTTTGCCCTTTGTGGGTCAAAAACGTTTTTTTCTCAAGCATTTTCAAAAAGTGCTTGAGGAGAATATCCCAGATGATGGAGAGGGGTGGACGATTGTCGATGTTTTTGGTGGCTCTGGCTTATTAAGTAATAACGCAAAACATTGCAAACCTCAAGCACAAGTTATTTATAACGATTTTGATTGTTATACCACCCGCTTGCAGCATATTGATGATACCAACCGCTTACGTCAAACTTTAGAACCGATTTTAATTAATGAACCTAGATCCAAAAGAATTAGACCGCCAATCGTTAAAAAATTACAACAAGCCATTACTAAATTCAACGGTTATATTGATATGCGGGTGTTGTCAATGTGGCTATTATTTAGTGGAAAGCATGCTAACAGTATTGATGAGCTATTCACACATCCTTTTTATAACTCGCTACGCAAGACGGATTTTAACTCTGCAGATAACTATCTGACTGGTATTGATGTTGTGAGCGAGTCCTACGATAAGTTACTGCCGCAATATGTTAATCGCCCCAACACGCTGTTAATCCTTGACCCTCCTTATATATGCACTGAGCAGGGTGCTTATGCCAATGATAAGTATTTTGGCATGGTGCAATTTTTATCTTTAATGGAATTTGTACGGCCGCCTTATGTATTTTTTAGCAGCACCAAATCTGAGTTATTAGATTATCTCGCATTTATCAAAGCTAAAAAACCAATGGAATGGCAACGCTTGGGTGGCGACTTTTTAAAAGTTTCAATCACAGCAATGCTTAATTACAACTCTCGTTATGAAGACAATTTAATTTATAACTTTGGGTGTGCGAAATGAATTATATTCGCCGCTAAATCCAAAAGTCCGCATTCAATAAATGCGGACTTTGTTTTAGTGCAAGTACCCGCAAGATTTTGCACTATATGTTTAGGTCTTTTTTATTTATATATAACAGGATACTCTAATGGCAGATTTTACGCCCAACCCCCAGTGGCACCCAACAATCAACCTCGTCGAACGTGACGAAGTCATCTATGGTGGAAAAGATGGTAACGCAAACTTAGCTGCACAACAACTCGCTGATCGCACAGAATATTTGCACTCGAAAGTTGCTACTTGCGACTCTATCGAAGAGCTACGCAACACACCCCCTACATTACATGGACAGCGTATTACACTAATGGCTTATCATCTGGGCGGTCACTCTGGCAAAGCCGAATATATCGCAGATTTAAGTGACACAACAACCTTAGATGATGGTGCAACTTGTATTGTCACTGCTGATGGCCGTTGGAAACGCCTGCATACCCTTAACACATCAGTCGTACCCGAGTTGTCAGCAATTAACCGAGCATTTTCTCTCCATAAAATCGGCACTGGAGAAAACAACCTATCACAATCCTTTGTGATTGATGACATTAATCGTTTCATATTTACTCACCACGAAAGCGGCGGGAAAGCCTATGTCGTACGCTACAACTTAGATTACAATCCCTTCAACAAAGTTGCAATCGATACCATGCAAGGTGGAGAATACATTGGTCATCAAGGTTTAGGTGTAGAGCATAAAAACGAGCAAGCTTACATCTGGGCAAGTGCTGGTGATAGCATCACCAACGCAGGACGGTCAGTTATTCGTTTTCAATACAAACCCAATGGTACTCTGGAACAATCCGACATTGAAGCTTTTGTCTTGTTCGGCGATGAATTTAAAAACAGTAATACAACGCCATGTATCTCCCAAGACCAAAAGTACTTGATAGCACGAGGTCGCTTAGCAGCAACAAATCAAACAGTACTGCGTGTTTTTAAGCTGCAAGATACACATAATCATAATGACTTAACCAACAAATATGTTACTCAATTCGGCATTGATCCTATCACTTTCACCAGTGATGATTTTCCAGTTCAAGGTATTGCTTGCGACGGTCAAGTTATTGTTGTTCAGCTTGGGCATTATAATGTTGCTGTAGATAAGATGTTACTAGTGTACTCAATGACGGGTGAACTATTGTATCGTAACAATAACTCAACAATCGGTAAAGATGACGCTCTAGCTGAAGATTCAGGACAACGCTGGGAACCAGAAGGTCTCTGTTTTGCTCGTAATGGACAGGGCGTAGTTACACTGTATCACCACATCATGAGTGGTGATCCTGGTGATCGTACAGAATACGTGTATTCTAATGTACGAGCCAATGCTCAATTCCAATCATTCGATAATAAACCAGCTTTGTTCTTACGCGGTATTAGAGATATTGCGGTACCAGAAGGGCAGAAGGTAACGTTTGCTCAAGCGAAAAATAGTAATACAGATGAATATCATGATTTTATTGATCTTTATCCTACCGGTTTTGACTTTTACAACGACACAGGAGAAAACACGTTATCCATTGGCATCAGCCAATCTACTAATAAAGACAGAGTAATGATACGAGGTAAACAAACCCTCGCCAATGGAGCTGGAATAAATCTCTATAACCAAGGCGACATTTCTGCAGGTATGATTAAGTTATTTACCGGCGGCGTAAACAGTCAAACGCTCTCATTGAATGGTGTAAACAAGACTATTCACTGGGGACTAGATGGAGAAGGTTCAATCGGTTCCGCTTCTAATCGTGTCGGTGAGATATTCGCAGCCAACGGCACCATCAACACGTCAGACCGCCGTGCAAAAACCAACATAAAAAACATTACTGACAAGGTCATCAAGGCGTGGCGTAACGTCGAGTTTAAGCTATATAAATGGAAAGAAGCTAAGGAAGCCAAAGGCGATAAGGCACGCTTGCATACTGGTGTTATTGCCCAGCAGATCAAAAAAGCTTTTGATGAGCAAGGTATTGACGCTCTTGCTTATGGTTTGTTGTGCTATGACGAGTGGGACTCTCAAGATGCTGTGGTTGAAGAAGTGGAAGTCACTAATGCAGATGGCTCTATCTCAACCGTTGAGCAAGTCGTTACGCCAGCGATTCCTGCCGGTAATAAATGGGGAATCCGAGCAGAAGAATGCTTATTCTTAGAAGCTGAATCTCAACGTCGATTAATTGCCGAGTTAACGAGCAGAATTGAAAAAATAGAAAAACAGAGTACATAACACAATAAACCTCCCTAACCAAAAGTCCGTATTCTTTGAATACGGACTTTGTTTTACTGAATTTCTTTTTTGTTTAATACATCATAATACTATGAATGCAGAACAACAAAGACGCTTACACAATATTGCCACCATTGGTACCGTCACTGAGATTAATCTTGATGAGCAAACCATGCGTTTGGCAGTGGGCGATAACGAGACCGATTTTTTACCGATGCCTGCCTTGGCAGCAGGACAAGTACGAGTTTGGCGATGTCCAAGCGTCGGCGAGCAGTTCTTATTAGTATCACCCTCGGGTGACTTGGCAAATGCTATCCCAGTTTTAAGTCTTTATAGCGAGAAAAATCCTGCACCATCAACTGATAAAGATGAGATACGTATTCGCTATAACGATGATGATTATTTGTCTGTACATGTATCTAACAGTCAATTACACCTCAAGATTAATAACATCGTGCTAGATGCTCCGCTAGTAACCACCACTGGAGACTTGCAAGTCGATGGGGGCATCCATGCCAACGAGTTAATTAAATCAGACACAGAAGTACAAGCTCAAGACATCAAGCTGACATCGCATGGACATAAGAATGTCGCAAGTGGCAGTGCAATATCAGGGGAACCAGTATGATAAGCAACAATAACAGTCTACTCGCAATGGGCATGAGCCGCACCAGTGGATATCTACTCAATCCATCACAGCATTTACGCCAGTCGATTAATGACATATTAACCACGCCCCTGGGTAGTCGTCTTATGCGTCGTGATTATGGCTCATTACTGCCCTTTTTGATTGATGAACCAACCAATTTTGCAACTCGGCTTAAGTTAATGAGTGCAATCGCTACTGCACTCATTAAGTGGGAGCCACGTATTAAGATGAGACAAATTATTATTAACATGAATAATAACGCTACAAACAACACAACTAACATCGGTTGGGATTGTCTTGTCGATCTACGCCTTGCTGATGATTCTTTGTTTACAACCAGCTTGTCTCTTGTGCGAGGTGCCTCATGAGTGCCTATACCGCTATCGATTTGCATGGCTTGCCTAAGCCCAATGTGATTGAGCCCATCGCACCTGAAAACATACTTCAACAAATGCGAGCGGAAGTGTCGTCTTGCTTTGCTGCTAACCACCCTATTCATCAAGCTTTAACGCTTGAAAGCGAGCCCATTAATAAAGTGCTAGAAGTTTGGGCATATCGCTACAGCTTAAAAATCGCTGAGGTAAACCGTAAGGCGAGAGCGTTAATGCTTGCGTTTGCCACAGGCAACGATTTAGATCACATCGGTGTCACTTACTACCGATTAGAGAGGAAGTTATTACAAGCAGAAGATAAAAATGCCATGCCGCCAAAACCGGCTATCTATGAAGATGACGAGTCATATCGTTACCGACTGGCATTGTCAGTAGAAGCCATGACCACAGCAGGTAGTGCTGGCAGTTATGAGTTTCATGCATTATCAGCCAGTCCAGAAGTGTTTGCAGTCGGCTTATATAGCCCACGACCGACGGAAGTCGATGTCTATCTAGCATCACGCTTGAGCGGCGATGTATTACAGCAAAACAATGCCGATGTCGGCGTAAGCGACGACGCAGTGACAGTGACTAAGCAAGTGCTACTATCTGATGACATACGTCCATTAACCGATGTAGTGAGAGTACATTCTGCCACTGCCAAGCCTTACACCATTGAAGCTGTTGTGTATGTTGAGCAAGGCATTAGCCCTCGTTTGATTCTAGATAATGCTCTTAATGAATTACGTCAATACTTAGCAGACAATTATAGACCAACAGCACGCATTGCTACTTCTCGCATTATTGGAGCGTTAGATGTGCAAGGTGTTAGTCGTATCGTTCTAAAATCACCATCTTCTGATGTGTTATGTACCGTTGGGGAAGTTGCCCAGTGTATTAGTAATAACATTATTGCAGTCAGTGAGGATAGTTAATGACTAGCATACCGAGCCGCTGGACGAGCTTATTGCCTGCAAACGCAACAGCACTTGAACATGTCTTAGCAAGTCTAAGCAAGCAACTTGAAGATATTACTGTTGATTATCAGCAAGTACAGTCTATTGATGATGCTCCAGAGAGTTTTTTGCCTTTTTTGGCGTATGCATGGAGCGTCGATAATTGGTCTGATAGATGGACAACCGAAGAAAAAAGACATGCAATAAGAAATAGCATTTGGGTACACGAGCGAAAAGGCACATTAGGAGCAGTCAAACGAGCATTAGAATTTATCGGTTGTGAAGGCACGATTACAGAGTGGTACCAGCAAACACCCAAAGGCACACCCGGCACTTTTAGCGTTGAAGTGGTCGCAGATAAGGGATTGTTACACGAAGGACAATTACAGATACGCTCAATCATTGATGCAACCAAACGCTTATCTGCTCATTATGATTTATCTTTTATCATTGATATACCTGCCCCAGCTTGTGCCTATGCAGCACCACTAGTTGGCATCGAAATTACTATAGGCAACCAATAATGACTTATCAACTATTATTAACAGATTTGGGTAAAGAAAAACTGGCAACAACCGCTGTGGTCGGTGGTGCAGCGATACAGATAACTAATTTTGTCGTTGGCGAGGCTTTGGATGTTGATTTTTTTGCAAGACTAAACGAACAAACGCTAGTCAACCCATGCTATCAGTCACAAGTTGATGGTGTAATAGCAGACAGTCAAGTTAACCACAGATATGAAGTGATGTGTGTTGTACCCCAATCTGCCGGGGGTTTCTTTATTCGCGAGCTTGGTTTATTAGATGCTGACGGCGATTTAATTTGGGTGGGTTCGTTACCCTCGGTTTACAAACCCGAAGGCAATAGCACCTCCGCCGTTGATTACCGCATCAAAGCCGTTGTCCAAATCGATAATCCTGATGTTCAGTTGGTTGTCGATACCAGTGTGGTTACTGCGACTCGGGCATGGTGCAAAGAAACGTTCATTCCTAAACAGGCGTTAGAACTGTTTTTTCCCATTGGTTATAAATATTGGTCACATAGCGATGTTAGCCCTAAGGCTGGCTTCGATGCTTTGTTCGGTTACGAGACGCACTGGCGACGGTTACGAGGAGTTTATCTGATCGGTGTGAATGAATATGACAACAACATTGATGAGCCTAGTTTACTGGTTGGTGAAGCTGGTCATCTAGCTCACAACAACGGTGCCAATCCTGATCAATATAGAGGATATACAAGCTATCTATGGGAACGATACGACCCAAGCGAACCCCCTAAGTACAACGGTTTGCAACTGTATAACGGAGAAACAACTTATCAATAATTTTACATTAACTAACTTTTAAAACAACCAAAGGAAGACATCATGACATACCATCATGGCATTACCGCTCAAGAAAAAGTACAAGGCATCTTGCCTATGCGTAACGCAGATACATCAACCATCGCCCTGCTCGCAACCAGTAGCGATGCAGATAACGATATGTATCCACTTAACACCCCCGTCTTACTACCAGGCATCAAGCAAGACAATCTAAGCAAAGCAGGTAGTAATGGCACATTATACAAATCGCTCAAGCACATTCGAGAGCTGACTAATCCGACTGTCATTGTGTTGCGATTGTCTGATCCAACCGATGTTGACTCTTTAGATGCGTTGCTTAAATGTCAATCATTATTTGGTGTCACCCCTAAGTTAATGGGAGCTCCAGAGATTGACACCCCAGAGATAACTCGCAAGCTTATCAGTCTTGCCAACCGTCGTCGTGCAGTTGTTTATGCCAGCCCACGAGATGATGACGGCAACCTATTAACAGAGCTATCAGAGATTACTCAGTACCGAGATACCTATGGTGCTCGTGAGTTGTGCTTGATAGAAAATGACTGGGCATCTGATCAGCCTATTATCGCCACTGCGTTAGCACTACGAGCGAAAATCAACGAAGAGAACCCAGCAGGGTTTACCAAGTCAATTAGTAACGTGCCAATCTCTGTTGTCGATGGCATTAGCACACCTCGCACTTGGGACTTAGAAGACCCTGATACCGAAGTCGGCTATCTCAATGCCGATGAGGTTACCAGTGTTATCCAAAGCGAGGGCTTTCGCTTTTGGGGCAACCGAACTTGTAGTAGCGACCCACGTTTTGCTTTTGAAACGGGTGTATTAACCGCTCATTTCTTACTAGATACGATTATTGCTGGCTGCTTTCCATTCATTGATAAGCCATTAACGCCATTGCTAGTCAAAGATATTATTGAAAGTATCAATGCAAAAATGCGTGAGTACGTGGCAAAAAAATACATCATCGGTGGTAGTGTTTGGTACAACGAAGATATCAATAACGCAAGCGACTTATCACAAGGCATCTTATATATCGATTACGACTATACGCCTGTGCCAACGCTTGAGAACTTGCACTTAACCCAACGTATCACTGACCGCTACCTTGTTGACTTTAGTAAGTTAATCGCTCAAGCAAACTAATTAAACAAAACTGGAGACATAATATGAAACCTCAAAAACAAGTCATGATGCCGTTATTTCGTTATGCATTGATTGCGGCTGGTTCAAGCTTGGTCACACGTGGCTATCTATCCACAGAAGACCTTAATACTATCGTGGGTTCATTACTCACGCTAGGCACATCTTTATGGTTAATCTACATTAAGACAACCAAACGATAAACTTAAAAGGATACAAAATCATGGCTAAAAAGCTACCCCCAGTTCTTAAGAACTTTAACGTCTTTGTCGATAGTGACAGCTATGCTGGACTGGCAAAGAGCATCACCCTACCAGAGATTGTCAAAAAAACCGAAGACTACCGAGCCGCCGGCATGATTGCTGACATCTCACTGGACTTAGGTTTTGAAAAGCTAGAAGCAACGATTACTTACACGGGTGTTGATAGTCGCCACTTTTCGCAGTTAGCAACCTGTGGCGTGAGTGACTTACCGATCCGTTTTGTTGGTGCTTATACGTCTCAAGATACTTGTGAGCTAATCTCAAGAGATGTCTATATGCGAGGTATGATAACAACCTTACCACTTGGCGAGCTAACACTGGGTGAGATTAACGAGCAAGAGCTGACTTACTCAGTGACCTATCTAAAAGTGGTTGATAATGGCGTCACCCTGCTTGAAATAGATGCCGTTAATGGTGTCTATGTCGTCAATGGCGTAAACAAAACTTCAGAGATTAATCAACTACTTGGCTTGTAAGTCAATGGCAAAATCATCAAAAGATGAGTAATTTTTGGATTAGCTAGATGGTGGGGTGATGGCTCACCATGGCGACGATCTGATGAGTTAGCTAGATTGGTTAACTCACTCATCAACTTACAAGCAAGTTATATATAACTTAAAAGGATACAAAACATGGCTAAAAAAACAGAAAACACAACAACTCAAACAACAGAACTACCCAAAGACCCAAACATCACCACGGTGGCACTAGATGAGCCGATTGAAATTCGTGGTAACCGTTTTACGAGCATTGATATTCGTAAGCCAACAACGGGAGCATTGCGTAAGTTATCGCTTGCTCGTGTGATTGAGTTAGATGTAGACAGTCTATTTACGCTAATACCAAGGGTATCATCGCCAGCATTAACAGAAAAAGAATTATCGGTATTATCGCCAGCTGACTTTGTTAGCTTATCAACGGCGGTGGTGAGTTTTTTCGCCAGTACGTCGGCGAAGGAGAAAGCGGGGCTAGAATAGATAGCTCCCCCTTACCCGACCAGCTACCCGACAAGGTGGATGAAATTATCGCCGACTTAGCAGTGGTGTTTCACTGGTCGCCTGATGTGTGTGACCAAATGGATATAGCCGAGTTGATGAGTTGGCATAATAAAGCCCGTAAACGCAGTCAAACTGACAAAAAGTAAGACAAAAAAAGGGCGTAAATCACGCCTTTTTTTATCCTAGAATAGTAAAAATATAAAGGTCGCACTATGGCAAACAATCTTGATTTATCTGTATTGCTCAAGCTAAAAGATGAGATTAGTGCTCCATTAAAAGGCGTACAAGGTCAGCTTGAGCAGTCAAATGCCAAATTCAAAGAGACCAAAAAAGCCTTGCGTGAGTTGCAACGACAACAAGGCGATATTAGCTCGTTTAAAAAATTGGAAAACTCATTAGGTCAAACATCAGACAAGCTAAGCCAAGCACGCATGAAGTTATCTGATCTGCAACAAAAGTTAAAGGCAACAAGCTCTCCAACTAAGACCTTAACCAATCAATTCAACCGAGCAACTGCGGCAGTGCAAAAGCTCGAGCATAAGTTTGATAAAGAATCGACCAGCTTGCAACAAGTCAGAAGCAGGCTAGCAGCCGCCAATATATCAACAAAAGATTTGGGCAGGCATCAATCACGCCTTGCCAATGAAGTTACTCAAGCAACTGCGGCGTTTGATAAGCAAGCTCAAAAACTCAACAAACTAAGAAACATCCAAGCTCAATCAGACAAGATGAAGGGCATGCGTAACGACTCAGCCATGCTCGCAGCCAAAGGTGCTGCAGCAACCTATGCCGCATCACAATTTGTTATGCCTGGTGTTGAACTTGATAAAAACTTATCAAAAGTGCAAGCAGTGACACGCTTAGATAAAAACAGTCCTCAATACAAGGCACTGGTTGAACAAGCCAAAAAACTCGGAGCAACGACTCAGTTTACTGCAGCAGATGCAGCAGCAGGACAATCATTTCTTGGTATGGCTGGTTTTACCCCAGAAGCTATCAAGGCAGCAATGCCAGGGATGTTAGATTTAGCTTTAGCAGGAAATATGGAATTGCCAAGGGTCGCAGACATAGCATCAAACATCTTAAGCGGTATGAAGCTCGACCCAACCAAAGACATGGGCAAAGTTGGCGATGTGTTATCCGCCGCTTTTACACGTGCTAACTTAAATGTTGAGATGCTAGGCGAAACAATGAAGTATGCTGCACCAGGTGCGGCAGGGCTTGGTATTAGCCTAGAAGAAGTAGCAGCAATGGCTGGTAAACTGGGTGATGCAGGTATCCAAGGCAGTATGGGCGGTACCGCTTTGCGTTCTATCATGTCACGCATGGCAGCACCAACCAAGGCAGCTCATAATGCGTTTCAAGATTTAAATATCGCAACAACAGATGCCCAGGGCAACTTAAGAAAAATGCCGGATATCTTAACGGAGCTATACAACAAAACAAAAGATTTAGGCAATGCTAAACAATTAGAATATTTTAAAGCAATTGGTGGAGAAGAAGCGGGCAATGCCTTGCAAGTATTAGTCGACCAAGCAGGCAGTGGTGAGTTGCAACAGTTGGTTGGTACATTATCTGATGCCAATGGAGAAGCAAGCAAGCTTGCCAAGACAATGAGTGACAACGTCTCTGGGGACGGCATGGCATTAAGTAGTGCGACCGATGCATTACGTACAAGTGTATTTGATGCCAATAAAGATGCAATACGTGGACTTATGCAAACAATGACTGCTTTAATACTTACCACCACAGAATGGGCAAATGCTCATCCAGAACTGGTAGCAATGGCAGGCAAATTATTTGCGATATTGGCTGGTGGTGCTATGGTTTTGGGCGGTGTTGGGGCAACTATGCTCACCGTGTTAGCACCGATGGCAATGCTGAGAGCATCACTAACAACGCTAGGTTTACCAACCACCTTAACCCCTATTGGTATGCTCATAAAATCTATCAAGATGATTGGCACGGCAATAAAACTGGTGGGCATGGCTGCTATGAGCAATCCTTTGCTTGCGATTATCGGCTTGCTTGCAATAGCAGCCATCTATATATGGGCAAATTGGGATACACTTGGACCTAAGTTTGCTGCACTGTGGGACAGTATCTGTGCAGGTGCCAGTGCTTTATGGCAGTGGTTAGTCGGTATCTGGAATGGTATCTGGCAAGGCATTATCAATATCGCCAATCAGCTTTGGGCAGGATTAGGCATCAAGTTTAACAGTGGTATTGCTGCTTTAATTGCGATTATCGTCGCATTTAGCCCAGTTGGATTATTTATTCGAGCCTTTGCCGCAGTGTGGACGTGGATGAGCGGACTGGGCGAAAAGTTTCGCAGTTATGGGGTGAACATGATACAAGGCTTAATTAACGGTATCACCAGCAAGATTAAAGCGATTAAAGGCACAATCAGTAGCGTAACAGGGGCAATTAAAGGGGTATTCACAAGCAAACGTGGCGTAGATATCCACAGCCCAAGCCGTGTATTCCGTGGCTATGGCGACTATATTATGCAAGGCTTAAGCCAAGGCTTAACTGGCAACAACAGCCCTATTCGCAACATGCTAGCGACTAGCAACAGCCTACGCCAAGCAATGGATACATCAGAGATACGCTTTGACAAGCGTAAACCAATCACGGCAGGTTTAGGGCAATCACAAAGTACAGGTATGGCCAGCATTATGGCTGGTGCCAATATTACTATCAATGTCTATACGCAGCCCAACCAATCAGCAAAAGATGTGGGCAACGAGATTGGTCGCAAATTGCAAGAGCTGATGCAACCAAATACCGCACTCTATGATCAAGCGGAGGACTGGGCATGATATTAGCACTCGGACAATTTATTTTTAGTACAGATACCATGACATTTGCCGAATTGCAACGCAAGCGGTCATGGTCGCTTGCAAGTAACACAATTGCAGGTGGTCGTGATACTTATCAATACACTGGCGTGGGCGAAGAAACCATCAGTATCCCATTTATGATATATCAGGAGCATGGATTTGGTCATCGGCAAAGTGTTGATGATTTAGCAGAAATGGCAGCAACAGGGGCAGGCTATGTATTGATAGACGGCACTGGCTATATATACGGTGTGTTTGCGATTGGTTCAATCGATGATAACAACACACATCTAAATCAACAAGGCTCACCGCACAAGGTCGATGGCACGCTTAACTTAATACGAGTTGATGACGACAGAATACAAGCAGATAAGACAAACAGTAAAGCCGTTTAATAACAGATATAAGCCACTTTATATCATAATAACAAACAAAAACCCCAACTGCTACCAACAGATGAGGTTTTCTAATTTGAACCTAAGACAATAAGACAAGTAGGAACAAAATATACAATGAATCTTAACATAAATATGCGAGTAGATAAAGCTATGAGAACAATCGCAGAAAGTAAAACATTGAGAAAATGGACGTATATCGTTTCAGTATTATTCATCCTCGGAATGTTAATTCTGCAAAGTGGCAATATTTTAACAGGGCTAGCGGATTTAATTCGTGCCTTTAATGGGAGGTAATCTAAATACAATGATATTAATGATTAAGCCAATATTAAGCATTATGATACTTTTGTTTTTTTGTTGGGTGGCAAATCGCTTATTAACATATATAGCAATAAGCATGACTAAAAAAGATAAAAATAAACAGCTACCCTTTGACGAGGCAGGAGCGTTTGTTTTGTGGTATGCGTTAGTTAGTATCCCCTCAATACTCGTCATACATTGGCTATGGCAATAACCGCTTTTTTAAAATTTCATCAATCAAAAAGGGCAATCACATGATACGCACACCCATGTTTAAGTTTACAGCAGATAAGATAACGGTCAATGACAACATTATGAAGCGAATTATCGACTGGTCACTGACTGACAACAAAGCCAAAGAAGCAGACGAGCTAACCATCACCCTAGATGATGGCGATGGTTTGCTTGAGTTACCCAAGCGAGGGGTAAAATTGCAGTGCTTTTTAGGTTATACAGACACTGGCATGGTAGATATGGGTACTTATACAGTGGATAGCAGTGAGTGGAGTGGTCCAGCAGATAAGATAACGGTCAAAGCAAAATCGGCAGACTTTAAGTCCTCACTCAAGCAACAACGGTGCCAATCCTATCATCAAACAACATTAGGCGAGATAGCCCAGCAGGTTGCAAGAAGGCAAGAGTTAGAGCTAGTAATAAAAAACGGCTTAGAGGCTATCAGCCTAAGCCATATCGACCAAACCGACGAATCCGACATCCATTTACTAACAAGGCTATGCCATGCGTGGGGAGCAGTTGTCACAATCAAGCACGGCAAGCTATTAATTTTTATTGCCAACAGCAACGAAACAGTAACAGGCAGGTCACTGGACTTAACAGAGATAACCCGCCGTACAGGCGACGGCTATCGTTTTAGTATAGAAGACAGACAAGGCGACGTGGGTAAGGTACAAGCCAGCTATCATGACAAGAAAAAAGGCAAACGGCAAACGGTGGATAGCGGTGGCAAAGGCAATGTAAAAAAACTAAAAGGCACTTACAAAGACAAAAAATCAGCACAAGCGGCCGTACAAGCAGAGCTAAAACGTATCAAGGACCAGCAAGCCAAGTTTAGTATAAGCACCGCCTACGCATACCCTGCTGTTACAACAGAAAGCCCAATCAAGCTGATAGGCTTTAAGCCAGAAATTGATAACCTAAAATGGACAGTTGATAAAGCAACGCATAGCTATAGTAAATCAAGCGGTTTTGTAACCGCATTAGAGCTGGTCGCAAGCTTGCCAAAATGATATAATACACAACAGCTTGGGTGCGTGCGAATAAACTAACACTATATATTGTATAAATGGTGTTAATAAATAACACGGACAATACTTATATCATCGTGGTAAGTTATTGTATTTCAGCCCCAGGCTTTTTTTATGACCGTAACAAACCCTGTCTATTAAGGCAGGGTTTTTATTTTGCGTATAAAACTCAAATTTTTTTGTAAATTATAATATAATTATCTTATAATAACTTGACAATATAATATAATTATCTTATAATATCATCATCGTTAAATGATAAGGAGTTATAAATGCCCAACATAGTATGGAGCAGAAAAGCAGAGAAACAATTAGCCACCATTGATACACGCTATCAAAAGACCATTAAAAACAAAGTAGCTAGTTTGGTCACATTTCCTCAAGTGCAAGGATTAGACATCAAAAAACTAAAAGGTTATGAAGACAAATACAGGCTTAGCATTGGTCAATACAGGGTAATTTTTAGATGGTTAAAAGATAAAAAACCGCAAATCATCAACATCGAAAAAGTGCTAAAACGTGACAATAGAACATACCGCCCCAGTTAGGGTGGTATGTAAACCAAAATTTAACAGCTTAATTAAACCAAAGGGAAAAGATTATGAAAGTACAATTTATTAATGATGCGGTGGGCAAAACTCAATTTGTTGTGTTGCCTATTGAAGAATATCAACGCCTAGCACAATATGACAGCCAAATGCCAGTTTTTGAAGAAGTGGAAGAAGATGAGGACGGTTGGGTAGAAGTAGAATACGAAAAAGACGAATATGATCAGCTGACAATACCGCATGAGGTGGTGGCAATAAAGGTGGAAAAACAGGTTAGCACTGTAGCAGCATGGCGGTTATACCGTGGTCTTACCCAAGCACAAGTGCAAGCATTAACTGGTATTAGCCAAGCGAACCTATCTCAAATAGAAAAACAAGGCAACAAACCACAAAGCAAAACATTGCAAACACTGGCAGAAGTGTATGATTGTGAGCCAGAACAATTATTAGATTAATACATCACATAAACAATAAAACCACCTATCATTAGGTGGTTTTATTAAAATAATTATAAAAAACTCTTGCATGTCCGAAAAGGACGTTATATAATATACTCATACCTAAGAGATAAGGCAAACGGTGGATAGCGGTGGCAAAGGCAATCGCACAATCTAAGAGGATTAATATTATGAAAGATGTAAAATTAAATAAAGACGGCTCAATTTCTCAACGCTACTTGAACGCTATTGAAAAAGAGAATTATAATTTTGCAATTCAAACATTAATTGATAATAGTGATTATACACAATCTGACTTATCACGTTATCGTCTTACAATGGAAGAGTATCTAATTCTATCAGAAGATGAAAACGGCAATATACAATTTTCGGTGGGCTAATGAATAACAATCAACAACTATTATTCGCACGAGTGGGTTTCTCTACTCGTGTGCTTACTATGCTTAGTGAGTATAGCGAAGATATAGACACAAGCAAACTCAACAAAAAAGAGTTGAATAAATTAAGCAGAAGAATGAGAAGGTGGGCAAGCGGAGAAAACACTCCAAAAAACCCATTCTACAATCTATTAGCTAATGAATTAGACTTACACTTATCACAACGTGCTATGCAGATATTAGTTAATCACAATAGCGATAAACTAATATTAACTAAGTATAATAATGATGATGATTTTTGGTCTAAGACAGATGATTTCCCCCTGCCTCACGAGATACACACTGCACTATTACAACGTATCTGCATACTTAACACACTAGCAGAGAAGCCGATCACTATTGAGTTAGTGCCTCATGTTAATGATGATGAACTAATGAGCAGTGAGCATAACATGGAACATTTGCAAGATTGGGATAGCTACATTAATCTTGATATAGGCTTAGATATGGATGTTAGTGTGCTAAGTCAATTTGCTGTTAGTGATGATGACGGAATACGGCATTAACAAAAAAATAAAACCACCTATTTTTAGGTGGTTTTCTAATGGCAAACCGTGTCCCGTCGGACACAATATACACTGGCTTAAGCAAGGCTAACGAGTAATACTATCCCTACACCAAAACAACAAGCCTGGAACTTGCCAACCAAAGGGAAAACACGATGATTAAGCTAGTATCAGATAACTACACAATATTTATTAATGGCAAAGCCGTAACCATGATGTGCAACACAACCAACATAGCTCATAGCTTATCTAATCTAGGCGTTAGCGACATCAAATATCAAGGAATGGGTATCGATGACATTGAAAACAAGCTTAAAGATATGCTTATTGCTAATGATGTTAATCAGTTCAACGCATTAACTGGCTCAAACTTTGCCATGGTATAAAGCCACCAAACAATAAAGCCACCTAATAATGATAGGTGGCTTTATTAATATTAATACCAATTAATTACTCGGCTGGTTCAAAGCTAACCCATATGCCAACCGCCTTGCTTACCATGGCAGAATATTGAATACCGTCAACAACCAGTTTAGCATTGCCTTTGTCATTATTTTTCTTAAACTCATCCATCGCTTTCGTCATTAATGGAACAAGTTTTCCGCCTGTTTCTTCAGCAGCGAGTTCTGGACTTAATACCCTAGCAGTTATAGCTGCCATCATAATCATTCCCATCATGTCGCCCTCAAGGTCGTCCGTTTTGCCGATAATATAAGTAATACCCTTTAGCTCGCCATTTTTATCAACCGTACCAGTTTTTGCTATAGTATCACTCAAGCTCATCGTAAAAATGTCATTAACAGAGCCTTCCTGGATATCAACACCACCCCACTGCATATCACCAAGTCCAATTTCTTTAGCCAAAGCAACAAAACGCTTGCCATACTCATCTGGCGTAATGCCGAATGTTTTATCTTGCGTTGCTTTTTTTTCTTGTACAGTATTTGTATCCGCAATCTGAGCCGTTTCAGTAGATTGAGTAGCCTCTTCACTACTGCCACAACCAACGAGTACCAAAGTCATCAAGCCAACTAACAGTCCATACTTCATAAAAAATCCCTAATTATTAATGATAAAACAAACCAACAATATAACAAATCAACAAAAACACTTGCAAATATTTTTTAAATTATTTATAGTAGCAAATAACAGGTGTCGAAACCTTTAGCAAGCGGAATAACCGCCCCCGACAGCATGCGGTATTTTTATGCCTAAAATTTGCGTATTTATATAATCAAATCTTTGGTATAATTCTTAAGTCGAGAGGGCGGAGAATACAATACCTACTTGTAGGAAATAATCCCACCGTGCTTGCTACGGTTTCGAACCTCTTGGCACCCATATCAATGGGTAAACTTTCGAAAATTAGCAAGGAGGTCATCATGACCACAGTATCAATCAAACACATCAACCAGCAATTTAATCGCTTATTTGCTCGCAAGCAAAACAACAAACAAAAATTAGCCAACCACAACATTAGCAGGCAGTTAATGGATTACCTAAAATCGGTAAATACAACATCGCACATCAGTTGCCGTGTTAGTATTAGCCTTGCTGCTCGGCTTATCAACTCACTCAACACGGCTATCAACAACGGCATGCTCACCCTTGATGACATCAATGATATTGAGCCAAGCAGTAAGCCACAACACATTGCCATAAGTTATGAGCGACTCACTGCCCTACTCGATGAGCAAGGCTTAGACGGTGCCAACATATCGCCTGTACAATTTAGCATCATCATCAGCAAACTGTTTAATTGCCCCAAGCCTTGCATAATTACATCGGCTCACAGTATGCGATACACCACAACAGGAGCCAGCATAGCAGAGCGACGACTTGCATATCTCATACCCAAACAAACTTTTATCAACACTTTAAAAAGTGCAAAAAACCGTGATGAGGTGACATAAGATGACACAGGCAAAAAAAATACCTATTCAGCGTGCAACACTAGCGGGAAAACGTCGCATGGTTTTATCTGCAGACAATATAGCAAAACTTATCAACAAGCCAGTAACAGACATTATATCCATGGTACAACATTCAAGCCTGCGGCTAGGCATAGAGTACACCTATGACGACAAAAGCAACCGCTACATGTTATCGCTAGCAACAGCACAAACAGTGCTCGCATTGCAAGATACACCGATAGCATGGCGGGCATATCACCAAATAACCGATTTTTTACAATCTGGTTTAAAAAAAACGTTTTAACTTTAAGTAAGGATATAAAATGAATAATACAGAAAGTATTACCGAAAAACTGTATCAATTAGTGGCTATGGCAGAAACAATAGCACGTATCGCAGAGCGAGCAAACCATCACGAAGTAAGCATACCTGCAGACACGCTCGATACGCTTATGAGTAATATTGGTGACACACTCGCAAATACAATTGAGTTTATCAAAGACATACCCAACCATAGAGCTGACTACGGCAACCTCAAACCCTATGCCACTTTTAAAAGAGTATGGGCAGACGGCACAACTTACCAAATCAGAGTACCGAGAGACAGCCTTAAAGACTGTCTTAACAGTGGTGGCGATGTGGTAGATTTGATTGATAAACTAGGGGAAATCGTCTAAGACGTAAATAAATACCTTTAAAAATCCGCATTTACTTATAGATGCGGATTTTTTATTGGATACTTTCAAATGCCGCAACCAACTTTAACAGCGTGCCTGTATCTCGTGACTGCCGATAAAGCGATAGCCACTTATGTTCATCAGGCGTTAGCCCTACCATATCAGTATTGGCTTGCTCACGATTACCAGTAATCAGATACAACACATCATAACCAATATAGTGCAAACCAGTTATTGCTTCTAACGTGGGTACTCGAGTACCTTTTTCATATCGACTTAATGTTGCTTGAGTAACATGAATCTTTGGCATCACCTCAGATTGCTTCAAACCCAAGCGTTGCCTTTCTTCTAGCAAACGGTCGCCGACTTTTTTCATATCAAACATAAAAACCCCTTGATATTTACCTATTGTATATATACAATAGGTAATTGTTGGTTAGTCACATACCCAACATTATACACGGTTGGTTAGGCTGTACCACAACTACTGCAAACTTACCGTCCATTTAAATCAACATAGAGAAACTCACGATGACACATAAAATGCTCAATGTCCGTATCCCTGAAAGTATGGACAAATACATCAAAATGAAAGCCGTTGTCGACGGCTCTAACAAACAAGCTGTGGTTCAAGCCATCATTAGTAACTATCAACAGCAAGACCATGAGTTTATGGCTCGTTTTCCTCAATTTAAAGCACAAAAGCAAAATGAGGAGATGTCCGATGGCGTATAAAAACTGGGACGATGTGCGAGAAGACCGCATCTATAGCTACCTTAACACCCAAGAAGCAGAGAAGCTCAACCAAGCCTGCCAACAAATAGGCATCAGCCAAAAAGCGACGGCGATAAGAGAGCTACTCATGCGTATCAGTGAGCAAATTATTAACAACTCAAATGATACGTCACTGCCCAGCAAAGCCCCAACCGCAGAATTACCGCATTTGAACGGTAATCAACCGCTGATGATTAACAATATCAACTGTACTGATATTAACCTAACCCTTAACTAATCCAACTGAAAAGGAATACCACGATGAGTAACACAATGCAATATGAATTGACAGATGAAGGTTTAAGAAAAGCAATCAAAGACTGTCAATACGAGATGCTTTATGCAACGTTAATCAGAAACATCCCCAAAGAATCGATTACTGAAGAGGTCGAAAAATCAAAACAGGTGATATTAGATAGGCAAGAACCCGACAGTGAACTACAGGAGCAGATCTATGCAAAAAATTGCTCAGGGTGCAGCTGACTTAATATTGCAAGTGATAGAAGAAATGACGACAACTTAAAGGAGAAAAAATGGCAAGTACCGCATATATCAAATGTCCACATTGTGGCTCACGTATGAGAACGCAGGGGCATAAAACAATCAGCCCTTTATACAAAAAATTAGTCGCTACTTGCCAAAATCCAGACTGTTTATTTTCTGCCTCGGTAGATATAGACATAGCAAGACAAATACAACCAAGCCTGTGCCCTAAGCCTGAAATACAAGCACAGCTAAAAAAATAACTTGATAAAGATAAAAGAGCAAATCCACGATGAGCAAACTCAACGACAAAATAATAGACCGTCTATATGCTGATTATCAATTTAAAAAATCTGATGAATGGATGCGACAAGGCAGATGTCCAGACTGCGGTCAAAAATCATTGTGGACTCACGCACACAACCCCCGTGTAGTAAGATGCTCAAGACTGAATAAATGCGGGTTTGAAATTCACATAAAAGAACTTTATGCCGATCTATTTCAAGACTGGTCAGCAACCTATAGAAAAACCGAAACCAACCCAAATGCATCGGCAGATGCTTATTTATCCGAAGGGCGTGGGCTTAATATCAACAAAATAAAAGGTTGTTACAGCCAAGATAATTATTATGATAGTCGAACAAAACAAGGCTCAGCAACCGTCCGTTTTGAATTGCCGAATAACGGACACTGGGAGAGATTAATAGACCGCCCCAACCGTTTTGCCCGCAAAGCAAATTTAAAGTTTGGCTACAAAGTCGGTGGCTACATGTGGCAACACCCAGCCAATACCAAACTAACAAAAGAGTTATGGTTAGTCGAGGGCATATTTGATGCCTGTGCCTTAGCCGAGCATGGACTAGACACTGCCAGCCCTATTAGTTGTAGCAACTTCCCAAAGCATAGCTTGTATGAGCTAAAACGCAGCTACGACCAGCAAAAGCACCATTTACCAACCCTGGTTTTTGCCTATGATAACGACCCAGCGGGCAAACGCTATACCAAAAAGCACATCAAACTAGCAGAACAAATGGGCTTTACGTGTAAGGCAGCCCAACCGCCTTATAACAAAAATCGTAAACTCGATTGGAATGATTTACATGAGATGGGGCGACTAGAAAAACAAGATATAGACAAATATCGCTACTATGGCAATTTGTTAATGGCAAAGTCGGCAATTGACTGTGCCATTATCATGTATATGCACGGTATAGGCTCAAGCTTTTACTTTACTTACAATCATCGCACATACTGGTTTGAATTAGACACCAAAGAGTTATCCAAACTCACAGAGGTCAATCCTCACCAAATTGGTGACTACTTAGAAAAAATTAGAGAAAGTAATGCGATTGATGACCAGCTACCCGACTTTATCAAACAAACTTCAAAAGTGAGTGAGATATGCAACGCCCAACTAGAAGCCCTCTATTTCCAGCGTAACGAAATCACTGATGAAAGTTGGTATTACATGCGTATCAGCACCGCCAAAGGTGATAAACAAATCACCATTACAGGGGATCAACTCTCTTCGCCTGGTAAGTTTAAACCTCGTCTGTTATCTGTTTATGCAGGGGTATTTTGGACTGGCTCGGCTGGGCAACTAGACATCATCATGCGACAACAAACAGAAGGGTTAAAAGAAGTACAGACAACAGACTTTATCGGCTATGCCAAAGACTACCAAGCCTATATTTTTAACGATACTGCTATTGCCAATGGCAAAATTATCAAAATCAACGAGCAAGATTATTACAAAATCGGACGTAACGAAGTTAAATCATTAACCAATGACCCAATATTGCAACTCAATACCCAAGACACACCAGACTTTAGTTGGTGGCAAAACTTTAATATTGTACGTGGCGACTATGGAACGATTATTTTAGCATGGTGGCTAGGCTCATATTTTGCCGAGCAAATCCGTGGCATTGACCGCAGTTACCCATTTTTTGAGTTAGTCGGACAAGCAGGAGCAGGTAAATCACGCTTACTAGAATTTTTATGGCGATTATCTGGACGTGAAGACTATGAAGGTTTCGACCCTAGCAAATCAACCAAAGTTGGTGTCTATCGCAACTTTGCTCAAGTCTCTAATTTACCAGTTGCCTTGATTGAGGGCGACCGCAACGATGAAGACGGCAAAAAGTCCTATTCTGCTTTTGAGTGGGACCAGCTAAAAGATGCATTTAACGGTCGCTCAATCCGTAGCATGGGGGTAAAAAACAACGGCAATGATACCTATAGCCCACCGTTCCGTGCCAGTATCATGATTAGCCAAAATGAACCTATCCAAGCCAGTGAAGCCATGCTCACCCGTTTATTACACATTCGCTTAACTCGTGATGGGCAAACGTTAGAAACTAAAGAATTAGTCGATAAACTCGACCGGCTACCGATTGAATTAACCAGCCGTTTTATGGTACATGCCCTAAAAAATGAACAAACCATTTTGCAAACTTATCAACAAAAAGTTAAGCAGTATGAGCAAGCCTATCATCAGCGTGGCATAACCCATACACGAGTGGCACTCAACCATGCTCAAATAGAAGCACTGATTGACTGCCTACAAATGCACGTTTTAACTGAGGTGATGACAGAGGCTCAAGCAAGCCATGCAAAAACAACACTGCATACCATGGCAGAAGAGAGAATTAAACGTCTATCAAGCGATCATCCAGCTGTAGAACAATTTTGGGAAGTCTATGAATACATTAACAGCCTATCAATTCCTAACCGCTATGACTATGAGATGAACCACTATCCAATAAGTAAAAACAGAAACAGAATCGCCATAAACCTAAACGAAATATACCGAGCGGCCGCCAGCAAAAACCAACAGTTAGCGGACATATCAGAAATGAAACGCCTACTTAAAGGCAGTAGAAAATATAAATTTATCGAAGCCAATAAAGCAGTTAATAGTGTCCACAACAAAAAAACAGTCAAATGCTGGATTTTTGAAACACCGCAGTAAAACTTAAAAAAGGAATATCACGATGCAACAACACATTCAAACATTTACATTACCATTAACAAAAGTCACGCTAGTAAGTGATAAATGCGAGGGCATGCTATTAGATACAGAAGTAAAAATAGGTAAAGAAACCCTTGTTGTCATATCAGCGGCGGACATTACCGAATTTAAAAAAGAACTCACTAACATTTGCAACAAATACAGAATTTAAGGAGTTAAAAATAAATGAAAGCAAATAATGATAAGAGATGTTGAGACATGAATATAACGCCACTTGCCGACCTCATCTTGCTTGGCTGGAAAATTACAACCATAGGCTTCTTTTTGGGTTTTGGAGCAACTTTTGGAATAGTAGCAGCTATACGGATATTAAGATCAGCAAATAAAAAATAATTACCGCTGCTTTACCGTTCGACTTATTACTGATAAGCCATTATTTTAACCCTTTGCCTGAAACAAAGGAGAATACAATGCCACAAAACAAAACACATAAAGCCTCGGCTGGGATAGAAAAACTAAAAACAAGTATCCGTATCTGGTGGCGTATCGACGGCACCAGATACCGAGAAACCTTACACAATACCCCACCGACCGCAGAAAATTGCAAAGATGCACAAGCAATAGCAGATGCCATCGCCACCCAGCTACAATTTGGCACATTCGACAGAGATGCCATGTTTCCTAATTCACCCAAGAGAAAAGAGGCATATTTTGGTTTTTATATCACTCAATGGGAGCAAGTAGAAAGCAATACAGTTGCTATAAGCTCATGGAAAACATACAAATCCAAAGTAGAAAATCACATCAGACCAGTATGGTCAGCCAAGCAAATTGCAAAAATAAAAGTAGAAGACATTGAATATTGGGTATATAACGTTCTTATCAAGCAAAAAAAACTAAGTAGTAAAACGATACAAGAAATATTAACCCTGTGGCAAAAAATATGGAGCTACTGGGCAAGGCACCAAGCACATGTAAACAACCCTTGCAAATACATCAAACTAACCCAAACAGATCCCGAAGACATTAATCCATTTACCCAACATGAAATACGGCTCATTACACAATTAGAAACTAACCCAACATTAAAAAACTTATGGACAGTTATGCTATGGTCTGGACTATCCAGCCATGAATTACTACCCCTGGCCATAGAAGATATAAACCTTGATAAAGGAGTGGCATATATCAGCCGTGGTTTTGTAAGAGGAGAATATCGAGTAACAAAAAACAGACGTCGAAAAAGACAAATAGAATTACTACCAGTCGTTACTAATGCCCTACGCTCACAAATAGCAATCATCAAAAAAGTGCCGCCAGCAAAAATAAAAGTAACAGACAGAGATCACCGCACAATCAAACAACAAGAACTTCATTTTCTTTGGTACAGTGCCAATCTAGGCACTCACCACAACTATGAACAACTAAGACACATCTGGAAAAAACATCTAAATAGCATAAACGTACCATACCGCCCACTAAATAACGGACGACACACATACGCAAGCCAAGTATTATCAACAGGTGTCGTATCAGCGGAATGGCTAGCTAATCAACTCGGCCATGCAAATACAGGTATGATACATAAGCACTATGGCAAGTTTATCCCAGACGACAGCAAGCACATCATCCGTCTGCTAGACCAAGCCCTCACAAATATCTAGCCCACGCAACAACAAAAACAAACATAAAGGCTTGTAGATAACGCAAGCCTTTATTTATGAGATATACAAGCCAAAAAAACCAAATTACTCAAAATTATTAGCCCACAACCTAGCCCACGCAACCAATTAACACCAAATTCTACCTATAAAAAAACCTGCTCTAAGGCAGGTTTTAAAAGGCTTTAAGCCATTTTATAATATGGCGGAGTCGGAGAGATTCGAACTCTCGAAGGGCTACAAACCCTTGCCGGTTTTCAAGACCGGTGCATTCAACCGCTCTGCCACGACTCCAATAGGTTGGGTATTATATAATGTTTTGATAATTTTGCAACCAATAATTTACTTTTTTACTGACTTTTATTATTTGTTTTTTAAGAGCATACACATATCTACCAAACGGTTTGCATAACCCCACTCGTTATCATACCAAGCAAACACTTTAATTTGCTTACCCACTTGTAGTAATTGAAAATCATCAACAATAAGCGATTCACATTGATGCACGAAATCACTAGACACTAATGGTTTTGTTGTATACCCCATTATACCTGATAGTTCATCTTTACTCGCTTGCTGCAATACACTTTTAACATCATCTAGCGTAACCTGCTGTGTAAAATTAAAAGTCACATCAATGGCAGCAACATCAATAGTAGGGACACGCATTGAATAACCGTTTATTCGTCCAACTAAGTTAGGTAATACTTTTTCTGTGGCAGCAATACTACTAGAGGTGGTAGGGATAATATTGTAACCAGCTGCCCTTGCCCTGCGTAAATCTCTATGTGCTTGGTCTAGCACATTTTGGTCTGCTGTCACTGCGTGTATTTCTGTCATCATCGCAGACTCAACACCAAAAGCAGTATCTAAAGTTGCAATTAGTGGTACAAGTGCTTGAGTGGTACAGGACACGCCAGAAATAATGGGCAAATCTAGCGATAGCTGTGCATCATTTACCCCAACAACCACACAGGCATCAACTTCATCAAAAGGTGCCGCACTAATCACAACCTGTTTTGCCCCTGCAACACGGTGTAGGTTGGCTTTTTTGTATAATCGAAACTGCCCAGAACACTCTAAAACAACATCAACTTTCAATGCTTCCCATGGCAGATTTTGTGGGTTTTTTTCATCCAAAATGGCAATTTGAGCAATTATTTTACTTTTTCTGTTATGTAAAGTATCTTGAGTATATTTTGTCAGCTGCAACACTAAGCCATCATTTTTATTGACGATACTGGCATTAACACCAATGCTTGTCAACCTGCCATAAGTACTGTCATAATTAAGTAGGTGAACCAAAGTATGTGCATCAGCTATGTCATTAATGGCAACAATCTCAATATCATTAAACAAAGCACGCTCAATCAATGCTCTGCACACATTACGCCCAATACGTCCAAATCCATTAATGGCTATTTTCATTATTTTTTGATTTTCCTTACTGATTGCTAAACTAGCTTAACAAATTTTAGTTGTGATAACCGAGCAATTTAGTCTAAAAAAATTAAAGCCAAACGTATTGTATTATAATCAATAGATTCGTTTAAATATTCAAATAATGGTTTTAATTTCACACGACCATCTTCATTAAAATCATTTGGATCATTTGCCGCTTTTATCGCCGTATTTGCCTCATTTACCTTGTTAATTAGCTCATCACTTGGGCGAAGATGCTCACAAGCTAAATTTGGATATTGATGTTTTAATTTGTCAATATGACGCATGATGGTTGCTTGGGCAAGTCCTCGATGTTCTGCTATTTCTGCAATTGATAGGCTTTCTTCTAACAGAATTTTGGTTTTGTCAAAGGTATCATCTTCACTATCAATTTGTGATTTAAGCGGTTTATTTTTTTGATTAAGTATTGCTGTTTTTTCTCGGTTTGCTGTGTAAGCGTTAATAACTCGTTTATTATTTGTACCCCCCGATTTAATAATAAACGCTTGATGAGATTCCTCCAGTTGTGCTGTAGTAAGGACTTGATACTGTGTTTGGATTTCATCTGATAGCTCCATAAAACGCTTATCGGCACCACGAGCCAGTGGATCTAGACGCATACTAATTTCATTCAGCCCAAGCAATTTTAATCCAGACAAGCTTTTTAAGCGAGACAAGGCAACATAGCCTTGCCCCATTTCAAAAGTTCTGGATAAGTCAATCTCGGCAGCATCCAATGTCATACCTTGCGATTTATGCACGGTAATTGCCCAAGCTAAAGACAATGGTACTTGTGTATAACTTGCCAACACAGTGCCATGCTCATCTTCTACCATCCACTCTTCTGGCATGGCAATAACTTCTCGTCCTGTATTAAGTTTAACGACAGGGTATTTACTTTCCTTGTCAATGTTATCATCACTATTTTCAAACTTAACTTTATGAAAGCCAACAACCTCGCCCATGGTGCCATTAAAAACATCCAAATCCACAATGTTTTTAACAAACATAACCTTACAGCCAACTTTAAGGTTTAGTTCATCAGAGGTACGTACCGTTTTTTTAAGCATTTCAACCAGCTTTTCATCGCCTGTGCCAACACCTTGATAAGTGAAGACTTTATTATCAATTTTAGCAAGCTCGGTAAGATTAATTTTGTCCACGCTAACATTATGCGTGTAAAGCCTTGTACGGTTAATGTTTACCTCATTATTAATTGTATTTTCTAATGTTTGCACCGCTTGATGCGTTACTTGAGAACGGCGTATTTGGTTTAAAATATCATTTAAAGTAAGGGGATTGATATCATCTGCGATGCTGTTATCATTCTCGCCATATAAGCTATGATGTTCCGTTTTCTGACGGTACTGCTCAGACAAATAACAAACATGAAAATCCCCCTCTAACCAAGCTTGCGACATAAAGGCAAACTTATCACGATTGCTTTCTTCTTTTTCTCCCACAGGGGGTAACTGAAAAAAATCACCTGCCAAAATAACTTGTATGCCACCAAATGGCTCAGTTGAGTTTTTAATGGTTTTTAAAACCAAATCAACCAAGTTAAATTGTTTAGCGTGCAACATAGATATTTCATCAATCACCAAAACGGCTGTTTTTTTAATGCGTTCTCTTAATATTCGCTTACCCATTAATTTTTTTAAATCTTTTTCGGTCATTTCTGACTTAATACCAATACCAGCCCAGCTATGGATAGTTATTCCACTCATGTGGGTTGCCGCAATACCTGTACTGGCTGTTACAGCAACAGAAACTCGCCGAGCTCGTAAATAGTGGATATACTGGTTAAGGGTGTAAGTTTTTCCAGAACCTGCCGACCCTGTTAAAAACACATTGTGTCCAGTTTTTAAAATATCAAGGGCGGTTGTTTGCTTCATAAAGTATAAAAAACTCAATCGTTAAAAATAAAAAAGTCTGGTTTATCATCAGATAAATCAGACTCATTTTAGCACGCTTAAAGATTATCGCCAGTATAAAACCCAAGCATTGGTTGTATTAACACGTGGATCACTATTAATTTTATCTTTAAGTGCTAAGGCAGCAACTTTACCACGCTCTGGACCGACAATAATTCGCACACCACGGTCTGTTTGGCTAGTTTTAACTTTATAACCTGCACTGCGGAATTTTTTAACAATATCGTTAGCTTTTTCTTTGTCACTTGCTAATGCAACCTGTACACCAAAAGTACCTTTAGCATCCGTTGCCTTAGCTTCTCGACGTGCTTGTTGTAACTTTTTCTGTGCAGATTGGCGAGCAGAAGGTGATTTACGCTCCTGAGCCGCTTTTTTCCGTGCTTCTGCCTTAGCAGCTTGTTTACGCTTAGTCTCTAAATATGCGGCATCTTTTTCTAATTGTGCAATTCGATTAGCTGAAGGAATTCTCAGCAGTTGCCCAACTTGTAACATGGAGTTAGCTGATAATTTGTTGGCTTGTGCTAAAGCTGAAACAGGTACATTATGACGACGGGCAACCGCAGATAAACTATCACCTTTTTTAACCTTATATTTACCAGAACGAGTAGGAGCTTTAGCTTCTGGTTTAGGTTTTTCTTCTACCTTCGCTTCTTTTTTAGGCTCTGGTTTAGGTTCCACAGTCATTTTTTGAGCTTGTGTATTTGTTGTAGATGCAGCGTCTTTTGATTCTTTTTGTTGCGTTGTTTGTAACTCTTCACGAGTTGCCACAGCTGGTTTGCTAATCGTATCAATGGTCGACTCTGTCTCAATATCATTAATAGGTTCTGCAACACTTTTAAATTGCTCATTTTCTGCACGGGCTTTTGCCAAAGCACGCTTCTCGGCGGCTTCTTGCTCTTTAATAAAAGCTTCTGTTTTGATTTGTTGTTGCTGAACACGTGCTTGACGCTGCTTCTCTTTTTGTTCAAGCAATTTTGTTTCTGTTTGTATATCCGCTGTTAGTGGTTCAACTTTTAAATCATGGCTAATAGGTTGCCCATCTTCTGTGGTTAATTCAACTGTCAATTCTTCTGGTGCCTCAGGTTTTTTAACTTGTTGTACCATGGCAAACAGCATAATGCCGCCACCCAGTAATATTACTAAACCTAATAAACTCTGTCTTGAAAAACTCATTAAAACGTCTCTTAATCTAAAAAATATAAATGGCTAAAAGCAAGCTACTAATATCATAGCATTAAATTACAAAATAATTGTAATCTATTGTCATGACTGTTTAAAAAACATACTTTTTTAGCCCCATCTTGTCAAGCAACCATCTAGTGTAAGGGTGATTTTCATAAAATAAAACGAATATTAAATATTTAGCAAATAACGCAAACTTTCTCCAATGGTATGAAATGAACCACACACCAAAATTAAGTCCTCTTTTGTTGTGTTTTGTATTGCCAGCTTTGTTGCTTCTTCTAAATTGTCAGCTGTTTTAACTTGATTGATACCTTCATCCGATAAAATGGTTGTTAATTGTGACAAATTTGCCGCACGGCTGTGCTTAATTGGAGCAGTATACCAAGCTTTTATAGGCAAACTACTTTGTGTTAATCGCTCAACTACTTTGGCAATTTCTTTATCTGCTAACATTGAAAAAACAATAACCATCCGCCCTGAGCCTGATAAACTTTTTGGCAAATATTTAGATAAGTTTGCCGTTAACTGATTGATTAAAAAATTAACCCCATCTTCATTATGTGCCACATCAAACAACCATCGTCTTTGTTTAATTTCTTGATAATCAAAACGCCCTGCAAGTTTAACGGTTTGCATCGCTTTTTCAATATGACGTTGTTGGATATCTAAACCACTTGCCAGCACCGCACTAATTGCATTTGCAACATTAACCAAAGCTAAATTTGGTTTTGTTAGTTGCATGGTTACTGCCGCATTACTATATTGCCAACACTGCTGGTTGCCAGCGCTATAAGCAAAGTTTTTGCTAACTTGATAACAAACTACATCTAATTCATCTATTTTTTGCTGTACACTTGTTGGCATGTAGGTATCACCAAATATTAATGGAATACCTTTCCTTAAAATACCTGCTTTTTCATAACCAATTTTTTCTTTATCATCGCCAAGCCAGTCAATATGGTCAATGCCAATGTTTGTTATCAGTGCAACATTCGGCTCAATGATATTAACAACATCTAAACGTCCACCTAAACCAACTTCTAACACCCAAACATCACAATCTTGTTGGGCAAAAATTAAAAAAGCGGCTAAACTGGTCATTTCAAAAAAAGATAGGCTTACGTTGCATTCATTGCGGGCTTTTTCTACCCTTTCAAATGCAGCAATCAATACATCATTTTCTATCGGCTTACCATCAATGCTAATCCGTTCATTAAAGCTAATCAGTTCTGGAGATTGATAGAGTGCTGTTTTATAACCCCCTTGTTGGCAAATTTCAGCAATTGCTGCTGTTGTTGAACCTTTACCATTAGTGCCAGCAACCGTAAACACTTGTGCTTTTTTTGCCAAGCCAATCACCCCTAAATTTTTAGCTACTGGCTTAACACGTGACAGGCCCATATCAATAGCAGATACATGTATCCCTTGTATATAAGTTAACCATTCATCAAGTGATTTGTTAATCATCTGCATTTATTATTAGCCCTTAACTAAAATATCTTATCACTGCCCATACAGTATAAAAATTTGCTGTTATTTATACAAACTAAATATAAAATCTCATAAAAAAAGAGCCTATATAAAGTCATAGGCTCTTTTAAATTTTTAACTGATGTTTATGTACAAACTTTTTTACCATAACGCCAAGTTTTTGGCTTATGGACAACTTCTAATTTAACCTTGCAAAGGTTGCAATTAAGTTTTTGATTTGCTTTTTTAGAAAGATCAATAATACGACCATGCGCATATGGTCCACGATCATTAATACATACAACTGTTGACTTACCATTACGCAAGTTGGTTACTTTAACTTTTGTACCAAAAGTTAGTGTTTTGTGTGCCGCTGTCATTGCATGCATGTTGTAAGTTTCACCATTTGCAGTTAATTTACCGTGAAAACCTGGACCATACCAGCTTGCCACACCTGCAAATGCTTGAGTCATACTTGCAACTAACAAAGCTGCTGATAATAAAAATTTCTTCATTGGGAGTGTTACTCCTTAGTATTTAAATGAATTTAAAGCAGATAGCCTCAAATATCGTCATTATCTGCTTATCAGTTTAATCTTAAATGGCTGTCAAAAATTGCTGTTTAAGATTGAAACAACCGCCAAAAACCTAATAACTAAACGTTTATATGATTAACGAGGTTTTTTGGCAATCACTCCATTAAACCACCAAGGCATTGATTCCTTACCAAAAGATACCCAACACACGGAAAAAAACCGCACAATGCCTGTTACATATCTTTAATTTAAAACGCAAATATAAAACAAAAGTCGTTTTTTATCAAGTCACTGATAAGTAAAACAGCATGACAAGAAGCTACTTTAGCCCACTGTTTTATAAAAAACCTTGTAAAAATCAAGCTGTATTAAACCCTATATTTTCCTTTCTATCTATAGTGGCTATGTAAAATTTGCTTGGTAAACTTAAGCAAAACTATCATTTTTCTTTCACAATTCTTACGCACATAATTTTTTATGAAACTGTTTAAATTTTGAACAGTTTTTAATGGATATAACAAAAATGTTGATAATCTAAGCAACATTTTTGATGTTAGACAGTTTTGCCAAAATTCGATAAACTGTATCAATGAGTTGATGACGATGCACAACTTGATCAATTACACCATGCTCTAACAAGAACTCAGCTCGTTGGAATGGCTCTTCAAGGGTTTCTCTAACCGTTTGTTCTATCACTCGTTTACCCGCAAAACCAATCATTGCTTTTGGTTCGGCAAGGTGTACATCACCAAGCATCGCCAATGATGCGGTTACCCCACCATACACTGGATTGGTTAGCACGACCAAATAAGGCACACCTGCCTGTTTTAACCGCTCAATAATTGCAGCAGTACGTGCCATTTGCATAAGTGATAACAAGCCTTCTTGCATCCGTGCACCACCTGAGGCAGCAAAACAAATTAATGGGATACCTTGTTTTAAGGCAACTTCACCCGCCTGTACAAATCTATCACCCACCACTGAGCCCATTGAGCCACCCATAAAGCGAAAGTCAAATGCACAACCAACCATTTCTAAATTTTTAACTTTGCCATGCAATACCACCAAGCCTTCACTTTCGCCTGTTTTTTCTTGTGCTTGGCTCATACGCTCTGGGTAGGGCTTGCTATCAACAAAATTGAGTGGATTACCTGCATGAAACTCTTGCCCCAACTCGGCAAACACCTCATCAAAAAACCAATTTAGTCGCTCACGAGCACCCATAGTTAGGTGATGTTCACAATGTGGGCATACATAACTATTAAAACTCAATGCTGTGTTGGTAGCTATAATGTGGCAATTAGGGCATTCTGTAGAGGGTTCTGTTTCTACCGCACTTAACTGCGTAGGGCGAGGTTTAACCCCTTGTAGTGGACGCTCCATCCATGTTTGAGGCGTGTTTTGTGACTTGTTAGTTGCTTCGTTTTTTTGTTCTGCCATTTGGGGTATCCTTAAGCATCTAATCTATGCAGGGTTTTATAACCTACGTATAAATATATGTGTATAGGTGTAATTGTAACATCATATTAACAAGTATATTAGTTTACAATTGTAAACTGGTAATTACAAACAAAATATCTCATCATTCATTAATTAGGCTTTAAAAAAAATATTTACTAAAATATGATAAAGCACATAAGGCAACTAGCAAAGGTGGGTTGAACTTTCCATCGATAAAAATTCCGTATGTTATAAACAGCTAAAATTATCAAATGCCACTTCATAAAAGTTTTTTTCATCTTCTGTTAAATTTGGGTTATCAACATTGCGTAAAATGGCATTAATAAAGGCATTTTTAAAGTTATCTGAATGAATAAAATGAGCCACTTTTGCATTGAGTTCGTCGCTAGCAAAGCAATTTATATTTCCATAAGGAATAACACCTAACATTTCGTCAATTACTTTTGGATTATGGGCGTTTTTTAAAATCACATGAAACAATTCATCAAGACACGTATTTTCTAATTTTGCATTATCAAACATGACCACAATTTCAATGATGTGATAAAAGTCGCTTGAGTTTAACTTTTGTTGAAAGTAGCATTGAGCAAATTTTTGTAAAAATTGAATTTCGTCTTTTCGCCATAATGGATTGTCACAATGCAATTTATCAAGAGTAAGTTCGACACTATGACGAATTTCTTTTCCCTCAATCAAAAATTGCAAAATTCTGGGTAATAAATAGCGAATTTGATTAATAATAGTCTCTTCACTAGCACTTTCAACAGCATCTAAATAGTCATAAATGGTATCTTTATCTAACTCTCTAAGTTTTACAGTTCTAAGATTTTTTGCTGATATTTCTAATAAACAACAGTTGCAAGTACAAACTGCCAGTGTTGTACCAAGTTGGTATGGCGAAAATAAACGATAAGCCTCGTTGATTAGGGTGTCTAACTTGTTCATGCTCTGTGATAGAGTCATTTGTGGTATTCCAATAATTTAAGGCTAAATCAGCTATTGTTATTTGTCAAGATAAGTAAAACCATTATAACAAACCTATAAATAGCAAGTAGGAGAAAAAAATGGCTATTATACACAGTGAAGCTGAAAACTTTAGCTTAAAAATTTGAAGACAACTACTCAACCATCGTATCGAGTTTTAAATAAAACTTTTCAAGACAAATCTCAAAGCAACCAACAGAATATATCTCTCAATCAAGAACAGACAAAAGAGAAAGAGGGATATGGCAA
>PDWI01000072.1_pt1 | contig 127181 bp, 119 predicted proteins | sample 1430891 | NCBI WGS metagenome assembly PDWI01 (sample SAMN01162508, study PRJNA174530) | Oral metagenome, whole genome shotgun sequencing project. | biome: Marine environment; feature: Marine mammal; material: Swab sample of the gingival sulcus; isolation source: swab sample of gingival sulcus...
AACGAACTACGAAAAGAAAAATTGAGTTCGTCGATCTGGGTACACAGGAAATCTCCGTTTTCCACTTGACTTTACTTATCATAGATGTCCCCTATTTATTCATTGAATTTTCACAACATTTATTCCTATCAAAAAGAGAAAGACTTTTTACGTTAATATATAATAATTTTAACTGGTTGCTCTACTCTTCTCCGCCTGGAGCAACAAGTCCGCAACGTGCGGATTATCATTTAACTGTTGACACAATGATTATTATCGGATAGCTATTATCTACTAATAACAAAAACTACCCCCAGAAAAAAAGTGCAAGACAGTATATCAGAAAACAGATTGGAGGAAATGCTCAATAAGCTCAAGCAAGGTGGGTTACGGATCACCCCGCAGAGGTATGCGGTGTTGAAGGTGCTGGCAAGCAGTACCGATCATCCTTCTGCTGAAAGTATTTATGCTGAGCTTATCGATACCTATCCAACTATGAGTTTAGCCACCGTATATAAAACCATTAATCTGCTTAAACATGGAGGGGAGGTGCTTGAACTGGGATTTAGTGACTTGGGAAATCGGTATGACGGGTGTAAGCCATATCCTCATCCCCATGTGATCTGCACATCATGCGGGAAGATCATTGACCCGTCACATCTAAATTTGGATGAAATTACCGGCAAAATGATGAAGGAAACAGGATTTAAGATAATGACCCATCGGCTGGATTTTTACGGTCTTTGTCCGAATTGTCAATAAAAGGGTGTTGAAAAGATCGGCGTAACTTATTGTAGTTTTTTCGTAAAATCGCCAAAAAGATTTTTCTTGCACAATGACACAGTTTCAAAGAGGTAGCTTGATTGTTGCAACACCCTTAATAAGTGCATGTTTGCTTCATTTTTTTTGTGCTTTTACGGATAATGACTCTCTGTAGACATATAAAACTCTTTAGGAGTTTCTTGTATATGCGTTTGGCGAGCTCCAATCGCAAAAGTTAAAAAAGGGGCGGATATATTTTTTACTAACGCGGGAACCCCGCAACCATCAGCCTTACTCCTCATTTCCTGTCATAAAAAACAGGAAATGAGGAGTAAGGTACTAAAACAAATGAGGAAGAATTATGAGTGGAAATGGAAAATGTCCTGTAACAGGAAAAGGCGGAAATCAGGTAGCTGGCAGAGGTACTTCAAACCATGATTGGTGGCCAAATCGTTTGAATTTGGAAATTTTGCGTCAGCATGGTGCAGAATCCAATCCTATGGGCACAGATTTCAACTATGCCGAGGAGTTCAAAACCCTTGATCTTGCAGCTGTAAAAAAAGACCTGACAGATCTCATGACCGATTCTCAGGAGTGGTGGCCCGCTGACTGGGGCCATTATGGTGGCTTTTTCATTCGCATGGCCTGGCACAGCGCAGGAACGTACCGGACAGCAGACGGACGGGGTGGCGGGGGAACCGGGAACCAGCGTTTTGCACCAGTGAACAGCTGGCCAGACAACGTGAATCTGGACAAAGCGCGCAGGTTACTCTGGCCAATCAAGAAAAAATATGGGCGTAAAATTTCCTGGGCTGACCTGTTTATCCTAACCGGCAATGTTGCCCTTGAATCCATGGGATTTACGACCTTTGGCTTTGCAGGAGGCCGAGAAGACATTTGGGAACCAGAGAAAGATATTTACTGGGGAAACGAGGACACCTGGCTTGCTGATGAGCGCTATTCCGGGGAGCGTGACCTGGAAAACAGCCTCGCTGCAGTGCAGATGGGACTCATTTACGTTAACCCGGAAGGTCCCAATGGTGAGCCAAACGTACTTGCTTCGGGGCAGGATGTGCGCGATACCTTTGGTCGCATGGGCATGACCGATGAGGAAACCGTAGCCTTGGTCGCAGGTGGTCATACCTTTGGAAAATGCCACGGTGCTGGAGATGCCGCCAATGTGGGGCCAGAGCCTGAGGCTGCGCCCATGGAACAACAGGGACTTGGTTGGAAGAGCAGCCATGGAAGTGGACATGGTGACGATACCATTTCAAGTGGTATTGAGGGCGCCTGGACCGCCAATCCCACCCAATGGGATATGGGCTATTTTGATCTCCTGTTTGGATATGAATGGAACCTGGAAAAGAGTCCTGCAGGTGCCTGGCAGTGGGTACCGGTAAACCCGGCAGAAGATGATCTCGCTCCGGCTGCCCATGATCCTTCCAGGAAGGAGAAAACCATCATGACCACAGCAGACCTTTCTTTACGGATGGACCCCATCTATGAACCAATTTCCAGGCACTTCCATGAGAACCCTGAAGCGTTTGCAGATGCCTTTGCCCGCGCCTGGTTCAAATTGACCCACCGCGATATGGGACCACGTTACCGCTACCTTGGGCCAGAGGCTCCTGCTGAAGAATTAATCTGGCAAGACCCAATCCCTGCTGTTGACCATGAGCTGGTTGACGATGACGACATCGAAAGTTTGAAAACGCTTATTCTGGCTTCCGGTTTATCCGTTTCTGAGCTGGTTTCAACTGCCTGGGCCTCTGCATCCACTTTTCGTGGTTCAGATATGCGTGGTGGTGCCAATGGTGCCCGGATTTGCCTGTCCCCACAAAAGGATTGGGAGGTGAACCAGCCTGCTCAGCTGGCTAAGGTGCTGAAAACCCTGGAAAGTATTCAAAAGGATTGCAATAAAAAGGTCTCCATGGCCGATTTGATCGTATTGGCAGGTTGTGCCGGTGTTGAAAAAGCTGCAAAAGATGCTGGTTATGCAGTACAGGTACCCTTTACCCCTGGTCGAATGGATGCCCTGCAGGAACAGACCGATGTCCAGTCCATTGCTTTGCTTGAACCGGAAGCAGATGGTTTTCGTAATTATCAGAAAGCGAAATACACTACGCCTGTAGAAGAAATGCTGGTTGACAAAGCGCAACTGCTAGGCTTAAGCGTACCAGAAATGACAGTACTTATTGGCGGCATGCGTGTTCTGGGAACCAACTTTGCCCACACCAAGTACGGTGTCTTCACCGATAAAGAACAGGTGTTAACCAACGATTTTTTCGTTAACCTGCTTGATATGAGCACCGCCTGGATGCCGACCAGTGAAACAGCTGATACCTTTGAAGGGCGTGATCGCAAGTCTGGCGAGATCAAATGGACTGCAACAAGGGTAGACCTGGTATTTGGTGCTAATTCAGAGCTGCGGGCCATTGCAGAGGTTTATGCATGCGAAGATGGTCAGCAGAAATTTGTTGAGGACTTTGTCTCAGCCTGGGATAAGGTTATGAATTTGGATCGTTTTGATCTGCAATAATTAGCTAATCAGCGTTGTAAAAAGGCGGTTCGCGTATAGTGAAGCGCCTTTTTGCTTTATAGAGCCTTGTGCTCATATCCTCCATACACCAAGCGGTGATCTCCGCTTCCGGCACCTGGCTCATGGAAGAGATAGAGGCACTTTTCAAAGAACAACAAAGCAAAACAGGGCAAACACTTTACTCTGATTTTTCCTGATCCACAGATATATGTGCGCTACAACCGATCTGGAACAGTACAATACCCACCTCTGCTGGTGTGTGCCAGCAAAGGTGGCAGGGTAGCTGATAGGTGAAAAACCATCATGGGGAAGAAAGCGCTGCTTCTATCTCCTGCTGTATAGCAGTGATGACTTGAGCTCTATTCACGGCGTCCCGGATGGGGCGGCCAATCACGAGATAATCTGAACCATCTCCTATGGCCTGGCCAGGAGTTGCTATTCGCTGCTGATCACCTGCTGCAGCTCCTGTTGGGCGAATCCCAGGCGTTACCATAAGGAAATCATTGCCCAGTTGATTGCGTAACGGTCTGGCTTCCTGGGCAGAGCATACTATGCCGTGGCAGCCGCATTGGATGACGGCCTTTGCACGTTTGGTTACCAACTCCTCAACCGTGCCTGAAACACCTTGCTCTTTGAGGTGCTCTTGTCCCATGCTGGTGAGTACAGTAACAGCCAGGATGTTAATGTCCGTGCTTGCGGCCAGGGCTGCTTCCACCACCGGGGTAAACCCATGCACTGTGGTCAGGCTGATGCCACGATCAGCAAACTGCTTGACTGCCAGCGTTACCGTAGCAGGGATGTCGTAGAGCTTGAGATCGAGCATCACCTTATTGCCACGCCCTACAATATGATCCACCACGGACCAGCCGCCAGCAAAGAAAAGCTGCAGCCCAACCTTGAAAAATTTGATGTGGCTTTCCAGTCCGTCCACCAGCTCAATGGCCTGCCTGGGGTCTGCAACATCAAGGGCAAAAATGATCCGCTCGTTGATGGGGATGTGTTCCGTACTCATGCGGTTATCATTTCCTCTTTGAGCATTTTGTCTGCAAAATCCAGGACAAAGGCTCGCTGTTCCGGAGTTGCCTGGGCAATGCAGGAGCAGTGCATGTTACTCGCGCTGCGTACCAGAAGCTCAAATTTAACTGCATCATTTTCAAGAATTGTGGAAAAGTAAAAAGGGCCACACTCCTCATGACCAATTTGGGCCTCACCCAATAGGTCAGGTGGTACTTCAAGGAAGAACACCCCTTCCAGTGAGCCTGGTTTTAAGGTCCGCTTCAGGTAGCTCTCCAGGTTGTCTCGTTCCAAAAACGAGAGCTCATCAATCATAAAATATCGCATACTTTTCTGCTGTATGTTGTGAGTTAGATATCAAGAAAAGTGGTATCTGCATTGAGCAGTTCGCATCCATCTTCGGTGACCACCACCATGTTTTCCAGACGAATCCCACCCCATTCGGGCAGGTAGATACCTGGCTCAACCGTGACCACCATGCCGGGCTTAAGCTTCTTGGTGCTCAGTGGGGAGAGGCGTGGATTTTCATGCACCGCAATGCCTACCCCGTGACCCAGGCTGTGCTGAAAGGCGTCGCCATAGCCAGCGTTCTTAATCACCTTACGTGCAGCACTATCCACCTTTTTGCCGGTGACACCAGCTTTAATGGCGTTTATCCCGGCCAGCTGGGCCTTACGCACCAGCCGCTGACGTTGTTTAAAGGTTTTATCTGGTTTGCCTGCAACAAAGGTACGGGTCATGTCCGAGCAATACCCCTTGTATACCAGTCCCATATCAATGAGTACCAGTTGGCCTGGCTCCAGTACCCGGTCAGTGGGGATGGCATGGGGCTTGGCCGCGTTACTGCCAAAGGCGACAATGGTGTCAAAGCTTGGTCGCTCTGCTCCTATCTCGTGCATGGTCAGGTCAATGCTCAGAGCGACTTCACGCTCGGTCATGCCCGGCTCAATGGCATTATAGACCATCTGGAATACCTGCTCATTGAGCTGGGTGGATTTACGCAGCAACTCCAGCTCTTCCTCGGACTTGATAATCCGCATCCGCTCGATCAAACCGGATACTGGCTTGAGCACGATGTTCTTTTTACTTGCCAGTTCTTCGTATTGCAGAGCAGTGGAGTGGAGGGTGTAGTCGCTTTCAAAACCAAAGGAGCGAACGCCAAGCTTTGGTAACAGCCTGGTGAGCAGCTTGAGCAATCCTTTGGGATAGAGCAGTACCTCGTATCCTTTGGCTTCTTCTTCAGCTTGGAGTGTAAAACGCGAATCCGTGAGCAGATAAGGTTTCCCTGTTGCAGGAATCAACAGTACTCCAGAGGTCTCCTGGATGCCATGGTCGCTTGCGGTGTATCCACTCAGGTAACGGCGGTTTTCAGGTTGGGAGACCAGCAGCACATCAATTTTTTTACGCTTCAGGGATTTCTGTAACTTGCTGACGCGTTTATTATAAGATTGCATTATTTAAGTCCTAAACGGAGTTTGAGTTGTTCTCGATACTGGGTCAGTGCCTGTTCATACTGCCCGTTCAGTTCACCTTCGATTCTTGCCCACTCTTCTTTGAATTGGGGTTCGTTGGTGGGATCGAGCTGGATACCCTCGCTGGAGAGCCCTTTTTGCATGAGCATTTGTTCCAGCTGCATCTGCACCTGTTGCTTAAGCTGTTCGCGGTACTGTTCTCGATGTTGTGCGTACTGACCAATGATTCCCAGCAGCTCCTGGCAGATGCTTGTCAGCTCACCACCACCGCCGCCCAAGTCGGCAATTCCCTTGAGTGCTGCCCCAATCCGGTTGGTCCCGTCTTCGTCACGGGCAAGAAAGATGTTTCGCAACAGCGACTCCAGCATTCCCGTCCGCAAACTGTTTTGGCTTTCCTGAGGATGTTTTGCCAGCATTTCGGTGGCAGATTCTGCTGACTGGTTCAGGTACTCCCCTGCCAGTTGCATGCCTCTTTTATGGTTGGCTTCCTGCTCCATTTCTTCAGCGGTGGCCATGCCCATCTTGGCAGCCCGTTCCATGACAAGGTCCATGGTGGATTTAATTTCAGCCATTATTTATGTACTCCTTGTTGGTAAACTATGAAGATGAAAATGCTCTTTTATGGCGTTGGATTATAAGCATTGTCGTGTGAAACTACAAGGACGCAGACCGTTTGATAAGGGCTGCAAAAAAACCATCGTGCGTTGCTGCAGGAAGCGGGTTGAAAAAGCCGCTGTCATTGACCAACTTATGGGCTGATGGTGGCAGGACTGTACGAGCATCTATGGCTTTCCAGGTCGGGTGGTCAGCCAGAAATTGCTGGATAACCTGTTCATTTTCTTCAAGCTCGATGGAACAGGTGGCATAGACGAGCAGTCCGCCAGGATTGAGCAGGTTAGCTCCGGTTGCAAGCAAACTTTCCTGGGTTTGTCGAAGTTGCTTGAAGTCTCCTGGACGCCGGTTCCAGCGAATATCCGGGTGACGACGGATAACCCCGGTTCCTGAACAGGGGACATCCAGAAAAATCCGGTCAAAGCCTTCTGGCCTGGTGGCATTAAACGCTTCCAAAGTACTATTGATCGCTCCTACCTGCTGATGTAAACCTAATCGGTCAAGGTTTTCTTTAAGCAACTGAAAACGGCGTTGCTCTGGTTCCACAGCAACAAGCCTGGCCCCACTTCCCAAATATTGGGCAAAATGGCTGGTTTTGCCTCCCAGTCCGGCACAGCCGTCCAGCACCCGTAAATTGTTTGTATCCAGAGGGTAAAGGAGCAGGGCCGCAAGCTGGGCTGATTCATCCTGAACCTGGAACGCTCCTTTTGTATATTCCGGAAGCGCTATGATTGGTCCGGTCCATTCCGGGAGAGAGATGCCCACTGGACTATGGCTGCTTGGCTGGGCAGCAATATTGTGTTTGTGTAATGTGTTAAGCAGCTCATCTCGAGAGGTAACCTTGGTGTTAACTCGAAGAGTCAGTATGGGCTCAACATTATTTTGGTAGCAAATGGAAAAAGCCTGGTCTTTGCCAAATTGCTTGCGCCATTTGTCGGTCAACCACTGAGGGTGGTTGAGCACTGGATTGCCGTTTTTTACTGTTTGCTCTGGTGAAGGGAAACGGTCCCGTTGGCGATCAACATTGCGGAGTACCCCGTTAACAAACCCTGTTACTCCTTTGTGAAGACCAGCTTTTTTTAACGTGTTCACCGTTTCGTTCACCGCAGCTGATGGTGGAACACGATCAAGAAAAAGCAGTTGATACACGCCAACCTCAAGGGTTATCAGAACGCCTGGATCAAGCTTTTTTAATGGCCGTTTTGCACACTGCTCAATAATGAAATCCAGATACTGTTTTTGCCGGAGCACCCCATAAACAATGGTTTTAATAAACCCCGTATCCTGGGGTGAAAGAGTGGCAACAGCTTTGTTAAAAAAACCGTCAATGGGGGCTTTGGAGCTCTGCCAGTCAAGCAACACTCCAATGGCTACGGCCCGGGTAGACAAACCACCTTGTTTTGTAGCTGAAAGAAACGTTTCCTGGTGCTGTTTGCTTAAGGGTTTTTGGGTCACAGGAATGGGAATTTGCTCAAAGAAAGTAGCTACTTTCGGGATTTATAACGGATTATTTTTTAAAGGATCCAGAGATATAATGGACCAACAATAGCGATACCATATCGATGACCTTGGCGCCATTGTCAATTGGTGGAGTACCAACTTTTTGATTGCATTCAATGCAAACCCAAAAAAGCCCCTCAGTTTTTCTGAGAGGCTTTACTGGAAGAAACTTACGAGGTGGTTATTTCAATGGGTTTTACTTTCTGGCTTACGACCTGGTTTCTTGGCATGGTAACCGTAAGTACGCCGTTTTTAAAGCGGGCTCCTATGCTTTCCTGGTCAACATCTTCTGGCAGTGAAAGTACCCGCTGGAATGATCCAAAGCTTCGTTCCATGCGGTAATAGTTTTCTTCTTTATGCTCCTCTTCCTGCTTCTTTTCACCGGCAATAGTCATGACGCCATCCATCACATTAACGGAGATGTCTTTTTCATCAACACCTGGTATTTCAATGGAAAGGATGTATTGGTTATCTTCAGCCAGCAAGTCTGCCTGGGGCTTGAGCATCCCAAAGGCACCAAGAGGCGTGCTGAAGGTAGGTAGCCCTGATCTATCCCTCAAGGTATCCCCGAAAAAACGGTTAAACAGCCCTTCAACATGAGTGGGAAACTGCGGCATCATGGTGTCGAACAGGGAAGGGACACCACCTGTTCCACCTACTTTATTTACTGGTATCCTGCAGTCCTGTTCTTCTTCGTGTTGAAACCAATTCCACGGTGCCATCTTTTTTAATTCCATGATGTCCTCCATTGGTTGTTGAAGGGAGTCGTGCCCGGTATCTAATGAACCTCCTCCCTCCAGTTTGTTTCAAACTTGTCACCTCGTCAGACCAGCGAAGATGAGATATCGCGCTTTGTTAACTGGTGGTGATTTCAATGTGTTTTGGCTTAGCTGCCTCATGTTTTGGGAGTTTAAGTTCCAGTACACCATCGTTAAGATGGGCTTTGACCCGTCCCACATCAATGGATTGGGGGACGGTGAAAATCCTGCTGTATTCAGCAGCTCCAAACTCCAGGCAGCCTGCTGCCTCGGTGTCAGAAAAGGTTCTTGACCCAGAGAGATGGAGTCTGCCCTCGTCGATGTTGATGGAGATATCCTCTTTGCTTACTCCAGGCATGTCTGCATGGAGCAGGATTTCGCTCTCGTTTTCATAGATGTCCACGTTTGGAGTAATTATCGGTACCTGACGTGCTGCTGCCACATCATTTTTATTGGATACGGTTACTGCCTTGTTCTCGCTCATTGTCTTTGCTCCTTATAGAGAATCAGTAGGTTCCTTACTGGTTTGTATTAATTGATGGTGATGTGCTTTGGTTTTACTGCCTCAGATTTTGGCAGGGTTAAGCCAAGAATCCCATCTTTGAGGACAGCATGTACCTTGTCTACATCCACCTCGTAAGGCAGGGTAAAGCTTCTTGTAAAGCTTTGTGCTTCCCGCTCGGTTCGCAGGGCCTTGTAACCTTCAGGCACTTTGTGCTCCCTTTTGCCGCTGACCTCCAGGTTTTTACCGTTAATTGTGATACTGAGGTTTTCTTTTGTAACGCCTGGTACCTCAAAGGTAACCTTCAGGTTGTCTCCAGTGTCGGTGAAGTTGGTTCTTGGGTAGGTGCTCACACCTGCCAAGTGGTAGCGTGGCGAAGGAATACGTTCAAATTCGTGAAAGAGGCCACCTAATCGGTTTCGGAACAGGTCCATATTATTCATCATTCTTTCCAGTTCATTCATTCTTGTCCACATAATGGTTCTCCAGTGAATAGTATGTATTTTGTTGTTGTGTGATTTTTTATTTTCCGCTAGCATGAATGAAATGTAATCAGAACAATATGTGTGTCAACAGCAAAAATGACTTTTTATTCTCATTACTTTATATGTAATTTACATAAAAGTAATGCTTTGTAGCTACTGTTAACGCAAGCAATTTGAAAGACAATGGAGTGTATACATGGCACCAGATAACCACAATTTTGGGTTAACTGCTGATGAATTGAAGGGCAAGCAATCCACCCGGGCTACCTTCAGATTGCCGCCTGAAATAATTAAACTGCTCAGTGTTGCAGCAACTCAGTTGGGCATAAAACAGAAGACCCTCTTTGACCAGCTAGTCGAAGACCGAGAAGTACTGGGGCAAGTGGCTTTGGAAGCAAAGAAGTATACACCCAGACAGCCGGTGCGGCGCCAGAAAACCTTTGTGCTCAGCCGTAACTCTCTGGTTTCCATAGAAAAAGTTGCAGAGCAGTATGCTCTGCCGCGTGATGTATTAGTGGAAATTTCCATCAACAGGTTACTGCCCATCATTGACGCAGAACAAAAAAAACAGGAGCAGCGCAGAGCTGCTCTCGTTGAGTTGGAGAAACACCATCAGCGCGGTTTGAAACTGTTTGAAAAAACAAAGAAGCTGCTTGGTGAGGGCGACCCGGTCTGCCGACGCATGGAGCGGGTGTTCATTGAAGAGGAGAAACAACTGATGGAAATACGGGAGATTGTAGCCAGGGGAAGTTGCGTTGAGGACTTTTAAGCGCTTCCAGGGTTTAGCGGAATGATGGCTGATCAGGTATGACCTGACAAACACCTGTTTTGAAGGCGAGTGCCGTGGCAGTAGCCTGACAAAACGTGAGTGTTCAAAAGAGAAGCGTACCGATTGTCCGCTGGTTACCCTGGCCCTTGTTTTGGACTCCATTGGTTTTCCCAAACGCAGCCTGTCGCGTCATGGTCAGTTTTTAGGATAGAGATTGGGCAACATGCCGGTTGGCTTTGGTTTTGCTTGTTCCAGATTCCGAACAGCGGACGCAAGTTCACTGCCATCCCACTGCACAGGTTCCTGTCCGTAAAGGGCGCGGTTGAGGGCATCCACTGCATGACGAAAGGGAAGACTCTGGAAGGGATTCTGCCCCTTTCTGGAGCTGGAAAAGACGTGAATCCAACGATCCAGAGCGTGCTGTGCCTGAACAGGATTATTGGCCTCTGCGGCTTCCAGGAGTTGTTGTCTGACCCGATGCTCATTGTCTGTTGGGGGAGGTATCTTCTTCTTTTTTTGCTTTTGGAGGCGGTACTGTCTTGCCAGCAAGTAAAGGGTAGCCAACCATCCCAGCCCCAGCCCCAGGCTGAGCCAGGGCCAAAAAGTTTCACCCCGTGCAACAGGTTTTTCTCCGACTGGCAGGAGGTTGCCAGCGGTACTTTCACCAGTCGCCGGGTTCTGTAATATGGGGTGGATTGAATCACTTGTAACCGCCACATGTACGGTTCGTGCCTCCACCTTGCAAACCTGCCATTTCCTTGCAAAGGTGTCGTACCATTCAAGCTCTATGGCAGGCAGGCGCAAACTTCCCGAGCGGGTGGGAACCATAAACACCTTTTGTTGCAGGGTGGCCAGCACCCCTGTTGCTGTTTTTCTTTCCGTGCGGGTAAACTTGTCTTGATATATTTTCCACCCCTCAGAGGGATTCAATCGCAGCTCAGGCAGCCGTGTAGCAGAAAATCCAGCCACATCCAGAGTAAAAGTGCGTTCTGTTGGCTCACCGAGTCGCAAAGCAGGTTGTGTTTTTTGCCAATCGTCTTTCAATAGTACTCCATCTGCCGGTATCCAGGGACGATTGCCGAGGTCTTCGGGACGGGGGAGTACGTCGATCTCCAGTGCTCTGGAGAGGTATTTCAGCTGTCGATACCCATCACCAGTGCTGGATAGCGACGGCCTCTCGCCGATTTCTGCAGTCAACAGCAACGGAGCAATGCTCAGCGTTCCCGGCTGCAGGGGAAAGAGGGCGTAGCATTTTTCCACAACAGTGTAGGTGTATCCGTCACTGTACCTGGCGTATGTCCTGTCCTGGCCTAACCGATACACTTCGGTTTTCATTCCATGGGGCTCGGGTTCTTCCATCTCCATGCCGGAAAGCTCCAGACGGGACAATGCGCGGACAGTAAGCAGGAGCTGGGCTCCAACCATCACTTCAGTGCGCGACGTCTCCAGTTCCAGATACAAATCTTTTGTATTATCAATGGCTTTAGCCGATACTAACGACGGCAAGCTTACTAACACCAGCAAAGCAAGAAGCTGCCGGGTGAGCATTCTTTTACAACCTGTTACCATTGCCTTTTTCCCTTGTTCTGTTTATCGCGAGCCTGGTACTGTTGGAGAAATTTTCGCCGCATCAACCCGCCGGGATCGTCCGGGATTTGCTGGAGTAACTCCTGTAATTCCTGCTCTTCGTCACTCTGGTGATCTGTTTCCGATTCTGCGGTCTGGCCAGTATTCTGCTGGTTTTCCTCCTCACCCTGCTGCTCTGGCTCAGTTGCTCCACCCTCACCCTGCTGCTCTTTTTCCTTTAGGCTATCTGACGGGGTGTTTTCTCCCGGCTTCTTGCCATCGGTATCCTTTTTTTGCTGGTTATCCCGGCCCATCTCTCCCTGCTGCGGTTGCTGACCGGAATTATCAATTTGCATACCATCCTTTTGCTTGCTGGTCTGTTCGTTGCGGCTTTTCTGCTGCTGTGCCAATATCTTTACGACCACCGCTCGATTCTCCCGTGCCTCCTGGTCATCAGGGTTTATTTTAAGGGCCTGATCATAGGCCTGAATCGCTTCCATGAAACGATCACTGAGCGCCAGATTGTTGCCACGATTGTACCAGTCATCTCCAGTCTCCGCAGGCAGGTAAGCCAGTGCCTGGTCAAAACCGTCTAAACGGTGAAATGCTGCAGCTTGCCAGCGAGGATCTGTGAACTTTTTTGCTGCATCTATATAGTTCCCAGCGATAAAGGAGCTGTAAGCCTGTTGATTTTTATTGACCCACAGATCGTCCCATTCCAGCGCCTTAGCCTCATAGAAAGGAGTGAAAATAACCAGAGCAAGAACCAGAAGCCAGCCACGTCTAAAGGCCAGGGAGCAGAGCAAAGCGATGGGTATGAGCAGCCAGACTCCTTCCTCATGCCAACGCTTCCCCATGTGATCGGTGAGTTGTTCAGCCTGATTTAGCCTGTGGGCGTTTTCCTCCTCGAGCAGCAGGGTAAAATCGCTATCATCGATCAGCACTCTGGTGTATTGACCTCCACCTGCTTGGGCCAGTTTTTGTAGCCCAGGCTCATTCAACCGGGCAAGGGCTCGGGCACCGTTACTTTCTGTGAAAAATCCACCGTCATCCATGGGGACAGGCGCACCTTCCGGGGTGGCAAGGCCCAGTATCTCCAGCTGATATCCAGCCTTGGCCAGTCGCCGTGCTGCATCCATGCCATATTCAGGTTGCTCTTCATCGGTGAGCAGCAGTACCGTGCCGTTAAGGCGACCGGTTCGTTGAAGCAAGGTCCTGCTCATATCCAGGGCCTGTCCCACATCACTCCCCTGCACAGGCATCAGAACAGGTTCAAGGGTAGACAGCAGGTTGCGGATACCGCCATGGTCACTGCTCAACGGCATAACAGTAAAGGCTTCTCCTGCAAACACCACCAGCCCGACTTCACCCTCGGTGCGGGTGTGGAGAATATCCTCAATTTTAAGCCTGGCTCGCACCAACCGGTTTGGTTTCAGATCGTCTGCCAGCATGGAGCGGGAAAGGTCAAGACAGAACACCAACGGATAATGGTTTTTGAACAGCGGTTTGGGGATTTGCTTCCAGGCAGGGCCAGCCAGGGCGATGATGGTCAGGAAGGCAGCGGCCAGCATCAGACGGAAAAATAAATTGCCCTGCTTTTTAGCTTTGTTAAGCAGGAGATGCTCCAACAGTTCACTATCGCACACCTTTTCCCAGCTCTGGCTGTGGGGGCGGTTGTTCCAGAACTGCCATATCAAAAACAGCAACGGAATCAGGGCAATGAGCCACCAGGGTCTGAGAAAATGCAGCTCGCTCACGGTTGTCTCCTGAACACATTTGCAATCATCCTGAACAGGCTGAGTTCCCATACGGCAAGCAGTGCTGCTACTGCCAGCGCCATTCCCAGGGGCCATGGGTAAAGTTCGGTCAGCGGCCGGTACATCTCGGGTTCCTGTTCCACTGGTTCCAGTTGGTCAATCAAGCCATAAATATCTTCCAGTTCGGCACTGTTATAGGCACGAAAATAGCGGCCTCCTGTGGTTTGGGCCACATGGGCAAGGGGGGCTTCGTCAAACATACCGCCAACCTCCATATACCTTGAGCCAATGCCGATAGGGTAGATGATCAGTTTTTTGTCGGCTGCCAGCCTGGACGCCTGGTGCGGTGACATTAAGCCTGCAGTATTGGCCCCGTCAGTGAGGAGTATCAGCACACGTCGCTCACTCTTCTCACCTGCCCGTTTCAGCGCAAGTCCGATGGCATCTCCAATAGCGGTCCTGTCACCGGCCAGACCAGTATTTGCTTCGTCCAGCAGTTGAACGACCATGGCACGGTCAAAGGTAAGCGGAACCTGAACGTACGCCTGATCACCAAAGAGGATAAGGCCCACTCTGTCGCCGGTCCGGCGCTCAATGAATGGTATTGCAAGTGCCTTAAGCGCATCCATTCTGGTAACCGTTTGACCATTCAGGGTGAAGTCTTGGGTGTTCATTGAAACGGAGAGATCTACTGCCAGGATCAGGTCTCTACCGCTTATTGCAAGATCAACAGGCTCCCCCAGCCATTGTGGACGCATGGCTGCCAGCACCAGCAACAACCAGCAGCAAATTGAGGCTGTTAGCCGGCGGCGGGATTTTTTCTGTCTGCCATTTTCCAGCCCAAGATATAAAAATCGCTCCAGACGTGGAGTCCAGAGAGCGGCTTCCCCGGAGGTCGGAGGCAACAGCCGATATACCAGGAGCGGTAATACAAACAAAAGTGCGGCCCATGGCCAGGCAAAGGCAATCATCGCTTTTCTCTTAGAGGGGGCAGACGACGCAACCATCTGCGGCAGATTGCAAACAGGCCGGGGATGTCGATGTCACAGGTGGGCTCATAGGGGCCTTCAGCGAGACAGGAGCCAGGCCCGTTACTGAAAGCGTCACTGCCGATACCTGCATCAAGAAAATGCAACCATTCTTTACCGACAAGGGTTGTGCTGCGACCGTCAGGGTAACCACAGAGTGCAGCCCGGCGCAGCAACATCGAGAGTTCGGCCAGCAACCTGGGGTCATCTGCTACAGCATTTTTTTCCAGTTGGCGAAGCTGTTGCAATGCCTCATTTCGATAGCCGAATCGCAGCCGCTGCCTGCGCCGCAGCCAGATAAGCAGCAAGAGACCAATAATCATTACGAGAAGCAGCCACCAGCCCGGAGCAGGCGGCCACCAGCCCGGCTCAGGAGGCAGACGAATGTCGTGCAGTTCCAGGGTCGACCCGATTCGGGTGCGGGGATCAAGCGACTGCATGTGCCCTCCTGTGAACACCCGGCAGTTGTACCTGCTCCGGATTATCACTGGTGCTTACGGCCTGCAAGTAGACCCGACAGGAGCGGCAGAAATCTTTGATAGTAGCGAAGTGCTCCTGAAATTGAAGAGCGTACCTGTCCCTAAGCCCTGCGTCAGCGGTGGCGATGGTCAGCTCACTTCTGCCATCACTTATCCGATAATGCCCACATTCCGGAAGGTCAGCCTCCAGGGGGTCGTAGCAAAACAGGAGGCAAATATCGGCATGCCTGCCCATCAGGGCCAACTGCTGCTCAACCTCCTCATCCCACTGGGCAAAATCACTGATCAAAATCACCATTGTTCCCGGCTGAACCACCCGCCTGAGTCGGATTATGGTGGCTGCCAGCCGTTTTTCAGGTGCAAACGGCGCATGGAGTTCCCGTTCCCAGGCTGGATGGGACACCATCTGTTGCAGCAGGCGCAGCACCCCTCTGCGCCCTCCTGACGGACGAACCTCAATACGCTCCTCCTCGGAAAACAAGAACGCCCCAACCCGGTTGCTGCCAGCCAGAGCTAACCATGCCATTCGAGCTGCCAGCTCAGAGGCAAGCACTGCCTTAAAACGACCACGGGTGGCAAAGAACATTTGCCGCCGGTAATCCACAGCAATAAGCACAGGCCGTTCCCGCTCTTCATGGAACAGCTTGGTGTGTACCTTCCCGCTCCTGGCAGTTACTCGCCAGTCAATGGTACGTATATCATCACCGGGATGGTAACTGCGTACTTCGGAAAACTCCATTCCTCGTCCACGGATATGCGACAGGTGTTCCCCTGCCCGAATTGCAGCGGCAGAGCGAGACGGTGTTTTTCTCCTTGCACCAACAGCGCGTAATCCCACCAGCCAGTCCAGGCTGATGGTCACAGGGGAAGGAGCGGGCGGAATATTCATCAGGGAATGGGTATCCTTGTCAAGAGTTCTGCTACGAGCTGATCCGTTGTGATTCCCGCAGCCTCAGCTCCGTAATTGAGAAGGACTCTATGGCGCAGTACATCCCCGGCCAGCAGGCGGATATCTCCTGGTACCACATGGTCACGGCCTTGCAGCCAGGCGCGGGCACGGGCGCAGCGATCCAGGCTGATGCTCGCTCTGGGGCTTGCCCCATAATCAAGCCAGGAGTCGATGTCCTCGCCCCAGGGTGTGGCGTCCCTGGTGGCCTGCACCAACTGCAGGAGATATTCGCCCAGAGGTTCTGCCATGTGCAGTTCCAGCACTTCGAGGCGTGCGTTGCGCAGTTCATCTCTGGTAAGGAGCCCTGCAGAGGCCGCTTGCCCAGTCTGTTGGTCTTTGGCCTTTGCTTCTTCTCTGGCCATCTTGATGATCTGACGTTCGGCCTCCAGGCCAGGATAATCAACTCGGACATGGAGCAGAAAACGATCCAGTTGGGCCTCAGGCAGGGGGTAGGTGCCCTCCTGTTCGATTGGATTCTGGGTGGCCATCACCAGAAAGGGATCATCCAACCTGTAGCTGGTTTTTCCCACTGTGATCTGACGTTCTTCCATGGCTTCGAGTAAGGCTGACTGGACCTTGGCCGGAGCTCTGTTGATCTCGTCTGCCAGTACCAGGTTATTGAACAGTGGGCCTTTTTGAAAGGAGAAGCTGCCGTCCTCAGGGCGAAACACCTCAGTTCCGGTAAGATCAGCAGGAAGAAGATCCGGGGTGAACTGAACGCGGTGAAACGTTCCTTCCATACCACCAGCTAATTGACGGATGGCCCTGGTCTTGGCCAGGCCGGGAGCGCCTTCAACCAGAAGGTGCCCATCGGCAAGGAGGGCTATAAGCAGCTTCTCAATAAGCTGGGGCTGACCAAGGATTTTTTGTTTCAGCTCATCGGCCAGCGATTGAAATCGTAATTGCAGTGTATTCATTTTCTTTCCGGGCAGGAAAAACTGTTTCGAGATGTTGTTTAACCTACTGTATTGCTCTTCTGATACCGCTTTCTCATGATTTGTGTTCTGAATACCAGCGGCGACAACAACGTTACCACCGTTACCGCACCAAGAATCATTGTCAAACGTTCTGTCGGCTTGCCATGCGTGGCGTAAATGTCGATAAACTCAAGCAGCGTCCTGATCCACTCTGCGGCATACAGCACCATTACCAAGGTAAACAACCACTGTATCCAACGGGATTGTATCAAGAGCAACAACGGCAGTATCAGGCAAAGTACAGCGGGAATCACCCATCCATTGCGATACAGGTGGGCAGCCATCAACAAAGAACTGAGCACCATTGGTATACTGTAAACGACTATCATATCTTCTCCTTTGATTATCTGGTCTGCGGGTCGACATTATGTGTATTCAGCAAGGACCAGCCTACTTGCGCCAATAACTGACCTCAATGTACTGGAGTTGAAAGGAGGTGTAATTGATCCAGGTCAAATTATGCTCTTTTGGTACAAAATTATTTAAAGTTATAAAAAAAGTACGTTAAACCAAAAACAATTAAAAAGCCCTTAAAATTGATCTGGATCAAAGAAGAGGAGGATATATGCTGTATAGTTGAGACAGATGGCAAGGAATGCAAATTGCCAACCGTTCTCAGTCTTCAACCCTTTGCCTGAATGGGTCAGCGTAAATGGACTGAGGGAAAGCATCTTCCACATACTTACTAAACGGAGCTGGACATGAAATTAACCTCTGCGACCACTATAGCATCGCTTGTCTCTGAATATCCTTTTCTGATAGAGGCGCTTGCAGAACGGAACACGAAGTTTGAAAAATTGAGAAATCCAATCCTGCTCAAGACCATTGGGCGCTTTGCAACTGTCGAAAAAGCAGCCTCCCTGGGGCAGGAGGACACGCTTGAATTACTGCTTTTTATTGCTGGGGAAATCCTGGCGCAAGCCGAAGAGCTGGTAGAGATCACCCCGCCGAAGACCAGCGTAAAGAGAGGCACTGCCACAAAATTGACCGATGAGCAACGGCAGGAGAGCATGAAGAGCATGATCCGGGCACTTCATGAAGGAGCAGATGTTGCATCCTTAAAAGATGAATTTTCCAGAACCGTTGGCGATATTGCCCCGGAAGAAATCGCAAAGCTTGAGCAGTCCCTGGTTAATGAGGGGCTCAAAGAAACAGAGATCAAGCGGTTGTGTAATCTCCATGTGGAAATATTCAAGGACTCGCTGGAGGAGCAGGAGCTCCCCGATATTCCGCCTGGGCATCCCATTCATACGTATATGGAAGAAAATACAAGAGTGGCGGAAGTGACAGATGCTCTCCTCCGAGAGTTAGACCGATTGGGGAACAAACCGGAGCATACCATCTGGTCGCTTACCGTCACTCACCTGAAAGATCTTGTAGCAGAGTTAATGGAATACAAAACCCATTATATACGTAAGGAGAACCAGTTGTTTCCTCTTCTGGAAGCACATGGGGTGGAAGCACCAACCAAGGTAATGTGGGAAATACATGATGATGTCCGTGATCTGTTACGAAAAAGTGAAGATATGCTTCAAGCTGGAGATAAAAGTGGTGCTGTTTCGGTTCTGCGAGAACTTGCCGAGGCGGTGAATGATATGATGTATAAAGAAAAAAACGTGCTCTTTCCCATGTCGCTGGAAATCCTGAGCGAACAGGACTGGGCCAGGATGCGCTCAGGAGATGACGAGATCGGGTATTGTTTTGATATAACCCCTGGTTCTGAATGGGTTTTCCAGCATGTGGAACAGGAAACTGAAGGAGCTCAGGCAGGAATGGTGAATCTGGCCACCGGCAAGCTTCCTGTTGAAATTGTCAATGCCATGCTGTGTAAGCTCCCTGTGGATATAAGTTTTGTTGATTCCAAGGATAAGGTTGCCTACTATTCCGACTCAGAACATCGTATCTTTCCTCGCAGTCCGGAAGTAATAGGCCGTGATGTCAAGAACTGCCATCCACCCAAATCGGTCCACATGGTCAATGAAATCCTGGATAAATTTCGCAACGGAGAAAGAGACCACGCAGAATTCTGGTTAGAACTTGGCGGGAAATTTCTCCATATCCAGTATATGGCGCTTCGGGATGCCGCCGGTACATACCTTGGCTGTCTTGAGGTTGGGCAGGATGCCACCTATGTCAGGTCTCTTGAGGGACAACGCCGGTTGCTGGAATGGAGTTGACAAACCTTCCTGTATAGATTCACGCATTCCAGGAATATTGAGTAAAAACATTGTTTCCTGAATTGATTTCCAGTCTTCTTCAGAAAGAAGAACCGCGTTTCCTCTCTTTCCGGTGATAATAATTAGTTCATGAGATGATGATGTCTAATCAATACGCCTGTAAAGATTAGAGTGGGCTTCCGTAGCAGATACTATTGTCATATATACTCCTTGCAACCCAATTGACACAACAGCACGTCATGACGTACGTATTTCAAGGCGGTCGTTTTAAGACAGAACAAGTATGAATAAATGGTGTTTGCAAAACCTTTCCCCCCTTATTCACCCTATACGGAAAAAATATTATTTCTTCCTCCTCATAAAGGGTAAGGAGATGAGAACAATGACAAGACTGACGCCTGCAAAATGATAGAACATATCCTTTTGCACCGCCCCCCAGATAATATAAAGAGAACCTATACCGGCACAGGCAGGAGCAATAAAACGGGAAAATCCGCCAAGATCATCAAAGGTGCGAATAACCCAAAAATACAATGAGATGTAAATGACATAGAGAAAGGCGATGGGCAGCTCGGAAATATCCATAAACCCACCGAACCATCCGGCAAAGTTTCCATACCATACGGTCAGCCAGAATAAAGAAAAAACAGCCCCCAGAAACGCCGAATTACGTGTTGCATTTGTTTTGGGATCAACAGTGGCGAAAAATCGGGGGTTCGGCCCCAGGCCACGGGATGCAATCGAATACATCCCTCTGGAAGACCCCATAACAAGCCCATTAAGGGTACCAAGGCAGGAGATAACAACAAAAACACTCAGTAAAGTCCCGCCAATCCCTCCAAAAACGATAGAAAGTACTTCAACCGGAGCACCATCACCCAGTTCAAGAACCTGGTCATTGGAAAGAACCCCGGATATACCGAGATAATAGAGCATGTAGATGGCAACAGTGGCTAAAGAGCCAAGGGTCAATGCCCGTGGTAATGTCTTTTTCGCATCTTTTAATTCTGCATTGATGGAAGTGGCGATGATCCACCCCTCATAAGCAAAAGCGGTGGAAAGCGTGGCCACAGCCAGACCACCTTCACCTGCAACGGTATTGGCAGCGTGCATAAAACTTGAGACAGTCTGACCGTTTATCAGCCCGGAAACCGTTCCTACCACAGCAACCAGCCCAAGGGGAACCAGCTTGATAACTGTTGCCGACACCTGCCACTTTCCAGCAAGAACCGGCGAGACAACATTTAATAGAAAAAAGAACACAAGGTAACCAAACGCAAAAAACCAGATGCCCTTTTCCAACCCCAAAAGGCCGATTGTGTAATTTGCCGAGACCCAGGCAAGAACAGCAACCAGCGTGGGATAATAAATAAAGGTCATGAACCAGGCAACAAGATACCCGGCCTTCCAGCCATAGGCTTCCTCAAAATAGTCCACAACACCGTTTACTTTTTCAATGCGTGTCGCAATATTTGCAAAAACATAGGCGGTTATAACCATGATCATACCACCTATCAGCCATGCAAATAACGCAATGGGCAGACTGCCTCCAGATGCCTTCAGTACATCATCAGCCTTGAAAAAGACCCCCGAACCGATGACGATCCCAATGACCATCGCGGTTGCAGTCCAAATGCCAAACTTTCTTTTTAGATCTTCCATAACTCCTCGATACAGGTTTAAATAATTCCGAACCAGAAAACCATTGTGCGCAACAATTTTTTTCTCCTTAGTCCTTTTATGTTTCCCCATTCCAGCAAGGGAATAAAAGGAAAGTGTAATGGGTTTTAAAACAAAAAAAGAGCAGCTTCAAAAAAACGCTGCACGCTCTTTTTGTCGCCACCTCATGGACGCCCCTTACACCGAGACCAATTTCTTTTTATTTCAAATAATTACACAACCTCATTATTTACCCCTTATAGTATAGCAGGGATACCCCTGTTCCCCAGATTAAAGGTATTGTACAGCAGATAACCTATTTACTCTTAATCACCCTCTTTGTGTAGCAGAAATCTACTCTGTATTGCATATATTGTTTGTAATCGCTGTGTGTTTATCGCGGCATCATGCGACACCTCAAAATACCTCCTCTTTAAAGGAGCCGGACTCTCCTGTGGTGACGTTGCAGCTGCCCAGCTAACGCTCACGGATTCAGTTGAGATATAAAGGAGGAGGTTGACGAACAATGAGAGAAGTATAATTATATAGTCGGTATGACTAAACGCCTGTTGCAAACGTTTATTGTACTGGGCAGTCAGCTCGCGCTGGCTCCCTGATTGGTTATGTAATTCTACTTTGAGGAGAATTTTCACATGCAAACCCATGCATATCTTTTTCAGGCAAGACGGTTAGCTCTTGTTCTACTTTCTCTATTCTTACTCTCAGGCGTACATGCGCAGGCCCAAGAGGATGCAGATATAGCTCTCTTGGACAGATCAGCCAAAGCTTTTTCTTCGGTGGTAAAAAAAGTCGGTCCTGCTGTGGTGCATATATCGGTGGAGAAATCTGTGGGCCGCACCAGGGGGCAACAGGACTACCATGATTTTTTCAATGATCCCTTTTTCAAGCGTTTCTTTGGCCCTCAGTTCAGGCATCCCCAAAAACCCGAGCGCCCCAGGCAGTACCGTCAGCAGGGAGCAGGCTCTGGTTTCATCTTTGACGCAAAGGGGTATATCCTTACCAACAACCACGTTGTTGAAGATGCGGATAAGATCACAGTGCGCCTTGATGATGAACGGGAATTTAACGCTGAGGTAGTCGGTACTGATCCCCAATCTGACGTCGCCATTATAAAAATTGATGGGAAAAACCTCCCCACCTTACCCCTTGGCAACTCAGAAGAACTTGAGGTTGGTGAATGGGTCATTGCCATTGGCAGCCCTTTTCAACTCAACCAGACCGTTACTGTTGGTGTGGTCAGCGCCAAAGGTCGTAACCGGATGGGTATCACGGATTATGAAAACTTTATCCAGACCGATGCAGCCATCAATCCGGGTAACTCTGGTGGACCGCTACTGAACATCCACGGAGAGGCCATTGGGATCAACACAGCCATTTTCTCCCGTAGCGGCGGCTACATGGGGATTGGTTTTGCTATTCCCATTAACATGGCCAAATCCATTAAACAGCAGTTATTGGATAACGGTAAGGTGGTCCGGGGCTGGCTGGGTGTGATGATTCAGGATATCAACGAAGATTTGGCCAAATCCTTTGATCTGGACCACAACAGTGGCGTACTCATTGCTGAGGTAACTGATGACTCACCGGCCCAAAAAGCTGGACTCGAACAGGGTGACGTGCTCATCGCGCTTGATGGAACACCGCTCAGTGATGTGACTGATTTACGCAATAAGATTGCCATGACCCCACCTGGTTCCAAGGTGAAAATGCAGGTCGTCCGCAATGGTAAAACGCAGACCATCAAGGTCAAAATCGGGCAGCAGCCTGAAGACATGGCATCCATAGGCTCTTCTGCAGGAGGAACAAACTCCTTATTGGGGGATTATGGCCTGTCGCTGCAAAACTTAACTCCGGAACTTGCCGAGCAGTTTGGCTATGAGGACCGTAAGGGAGTGCTCATCGCAAGCGTTGATGTGGACAGCCCTGCCGGACGTGTTGGTCTGCAATCCGGCCAACTGATTGAAGAGGTCAACCGTAAACCGGTTCAAAACCTTGCTGGGCTGAAAAAAGTTCTGAAAAGGGCCAAGAGTAACAATCAGGTTTTACTCAGGATCAGAGCAGGAAGTGGAGGCAGCCAGTATATTGTGCTCCGTAAAGAGTAATATTTCACAGTAGTTAGTAAAAGCCGGTGCAGCAGCTCACTCTGCACCGGCTTTTTCATTCAACAGTTTTTCTCTGGAGTTTTGTTCATGTCTTCCATACCCCACAACGTCAATTTTTCTTCGCTGCAGGCTCAAAATACCCTCACCGTAAATGGGAATTCCTACGAGTACCATGCAATCCAGGCTTTAGAGCAATTCGGCTTTGGCCCGGTTTCACGCTACCCTTACTCCATCCGCATCTTATTAGAAAACCTGCTCAGATACCATAGTAAGGGGCTTGTAAGTGACCATCAGCTCCAGAATATGGCCCAGTGGAGTCCTGACACAATCGCAGCTGAAGGCACTCCCTTTATGCCAGCCCGAGTTGTGCTCCAGGATTTTACCGGTGTTCCAGCTCTGGTGGACCTGGCAGCGCTGCGTTCTGCCGTTGCCAGGCAGGGAGGTGCCCCGGAACAAATGAATCCCTTTATTCCAGTTGACCTGGTCATTGACCACTCCATCCAGGTAGACAAGTATGGATCGTTCGACGCCTTTGGATACAATGTGGCTCGTGAAATGGAGCGTAACCATGAACGCTACATCATGCTCAACTGGGGGCAAAAGGCCTTTAAAAATTTTCGGGTTGTTCCACCCGGGACAGGGATTGTCCACCAGGTGAACCTGGAATATCTTGCTACTGTGGCTGCCACATTGGAACAGGACGGCAAGACGACAATTTTTCCAGATTCCGTGCTAGGTACCGACTCCCACACCACCATGATCAATGGTATCGGTGTCATGGGTTGGGGGGTTGGTGGTATTGAGGCGGAAGCTGTCCTGCTGGGCCAACCCTATACCTTACAGATACCAGAAGTTATTGGGATGCGTCTGGAAGGCTCGTTACCTGCCGGAACCACGGCAACTGACCTGGTGCTGACCATCACCCAGTACCTGCGTGAGAAAGGCGTTGTTGGCAGGTTTGTGGAGTTTTTCGGTCCGGGATTACAGACGTTATCCCTTCCAGATCGTGCTACCATTGCCAACATGTCCCCTGAATATGGGGCAACCATGGGCTTCTTCCCTGTGGATCAGGAAACTTTACGTTACCTGAGCAATTCTGGTCGATCAGACACTGATGTTCAACTGGTGGAGCAGTATTATAAGGCGGCCCGGCTTTTTTACAGCCAGGATGAGCCCGATCCACAGTACACAACAGTGTATACCATTGAGCTGGAGAGTATTGTTCCCTCTCTTGCAGGCCCGAGAAGACCTCAAGATCGCCTGCCACTGGCGCAGGTTCCAGCTGATTTCACGCAACAATTTACCACCCAGCTGGAAAAGAGCACCCCTGACACAGAGCTGGACAACGGTGCAGTGGTCATAGCCGCCATAACCAGTTGTACCAACACCTCCAACCCGGATGTCATGATTGGCGCGGGCCTGCTTGCCCAAAAAGCAGTTGCGCGCGGGCTCCAATGCAAGCCCTGGGTCAAAACCAGTCTTGCTCCTGGTTCCAAGGTGGTCAGCGGGTATCTTGAAAAAGCTAACCTGTTGGGTGCTCTTGAATCCCTTGGTTTCCATGTGGTTGGCTATGGGTGTACCACGTGTATTGGCAACTCCGGCCCCCTTGATCAGGAAATAGCAGACATCATCAGCGAGAAAGCACTGGTCACTGCAGCGGTGATCAGTGGAAACCGAAACTTTGAAGCGCGTATCCACCCCCAGATCCAGGCTAACTACCTGGGCTCACCGCTCATGGTTATTGCCTATGCACTGGCAGGTAACATTCAACACGATATTGAAAATGAGCCACTGGGAACAGACGCTTCTGGCACCCCTGTTTACCTCAAAGATATCTGGCCAACCAGGGAAGAAATTCGTCAGGTAGTGCAGCAAACGGTTACCCCAGATCTTTTTTCCCAGAGCTATGCCACGGTTTTTGAGGGTGATGAACAATGGCAACAGCTGGGGAGCAGCAACTCCAATCTCTTTGCCTGGGATACTGATTCCTCCTACATTCAGGAACCTCCTTTCTTCAAAAATATCGGTAAAGAATTACCCAAGATTGAAGACATCAAAAACGCGCGTATCCTTGCCTTGTTTGGCGATACCATAACCACCGATCATATCTCCCCGGCCGGAGCCATTGCTCCTGACAGTCCTGCTGGGCAATATCTGCAGAGCTTGGGGATCAACCATGAAGATTTTAATTCCTATGGTTCCAGGCGTGGAAACCATGAGGTGATGATGCGCGGTACCTTTGCCAATATCCGGATCAAGAACCAGATGGTTGACCGGGAAGGTGGTTACACCAGGCTCATGCCTGGCGGCGAAGTAATGCCCATCTATGATGCTGCCATGCAGTATCAGCAGAACAACACCCCACTGGTTGTGTTCGGTGGCAAGGATTACGGTACCGGCAGCTCCAGGGACTGGGCAGCCAAAGGCACTATGCTTTTGGGCGTTAAAGCGGTCATTGTTTCTTCCTTTGAGCGCATTCACCGCTCCAACCTGGTTGGCATGGGGGTCTTACCGCTCCAGTTTGAAGAGGGTACGGATACCCAATCGCTCGGATTAACCGGGGAGGAGATGGTCTCCATTCAGGGAATAGGTGAAAAGCTGTCTCCCAAGCAACACCTCACCCTCACCATTGAACGACCTGATCACTCTGTCCAGGAAGTTAAGGTGCTGGTACGCCTAGATAATCAGATGGAAGTTGAATACTTTTATAATGGTGGAATACTGCAGATGGTTTTGCGTCAGATTCTCGCTGGTTAAGTTCCGCTTCCTCTTTTGACCTGGCTGACCAGATACCTGTCAGCCAGGTTCTCTATCATCTGTCTTGCATGGCTGATATCCTCCTTACCACCATCAACGCCCGCTATATTCACTCTGCAATTGGGCTTCGTTATCTCTATGCCAATTTTGGCGAACTGCAATCCTGTGCAGAGATTGTAGAGTTTACCCTCACAGATCGAACCAGTGACATTGCTGAGGCTATTCTTGCCAGTGGCGCAAAAATTGTTGGGATTGGTGTGTATATCTGGAACGCACTGCAGGTTGAACACCTGATCAAAACCCTCAAGTTCATCTCACCAGACACGATAATTGTGCTGGGCGGGCCAGAAGCAAGCCACCTTCCCCACCGGGTAGACCTGGAAGCAGCCGACCATATTATCTGTGGTGAAGGTGAGCTCAGCTTCTACACCTTATGTAAACAGCTCTTGGAAGGCACAGACAAGCCCCAGCGTATTCTTCCCCAGACAGTTCCAGATATTAACACCCTGGTTATGCCCTATGCATTGTATACGGCCGAAGATATCAACCACCGAATCATCTATGTGGAAGCTTCGCGGGGCTGCCCTTTTCAGTGCGAGTTCTGCCTCTCGTCCATTGACAAACAGGTGCGTAATTTTGATCTGGAACTCTTTTTAACAGCCCTTGATGATTTATGGACCAAAGGGGCGAGAAACATCAAGTTTATAGACCGGACCTTTAACCTGGGGATATCGCGGACCAATAGAATTCTCGATTTCTTCCTGGAAAAAGAGCCGCCCTATCTCGTCCATTTTGAGGTTGTGCCCGATCATTTTCCCCAAGCATTAAAAGATAAGCTTGCTGCTTTTTCTCCAGGGACACTCCAGCTTGAGGTGGGAATTCAGACACTGGACAAGCAGACCGCAGCCAACATCAACCGCAAGCTTGATATGGTAAAGATTCAGGAGAACCTCAGGTTTCTGGAGGAACAAACCAACGCACACCTGCATGTGGACCTGATCATGGGATTGCCGGGAGAGTCGCACCGCTCCTTTGGCAATAACCTCAATCAACTCATGACCATGACCAATGCAGAAATCCAGCTCGGGGTATTAAAAAAGCTCTCCGGCACGACTTTGAATCGTCATGACCAGAACCACAACATGGTCTACTCCCCGCTCCCACCCTATGATATTCTCACCAATGATCAGTACGATTTTGCCCTGATGCAGGAGCATAAACGGTTCGCCCGCTTCTGGGATATTGTGTACAACAGTGGGAATTTCAGCAAAACAGTGCGGCTGCTGTGGCAGGATAGTCAACCTTATGAGGGATTCAGAGCCTTTTCCAGATGGCTGTATCAGCAAACCCAGGCAACCTGGCAGATCTCGTTAAAACGGATGGCGGAACACCTTTTCCACTATCTGGTCGACGTGCTCAATATTCCACAAGAGACTGCGGCCAATACCATTGCTGAAGATATACTTAAGCTCCAGGGAAGACGGCTCCCTGCCATTATCAAACAGCATGCGACTGTTGCCCGGTCTCAAAAAACAGCCAAGACTAAAGCTGCCCTGGGAAAACGGCAGCAGAAACATCTTTTATAGACCACTTACGTGGTAAGCGTCCTGTAGATCTCTGGCATCAACACTGGAAGCCGTTTCAAATTGTCCACAAAGATAGAGTTGGCCGGGCCATACATGTGGCTCATATAGGATTGGGCATGCTTGTCTATGGTGATGCAAAACGGGTGTATCCCCTCAGCCCTGGCTTCCAGCAGGGCATGACGGGTGTCTTCAATGGCATAATCGCCCTTGTAGTCGTCGTAGTCTTCTGGTTTACCGTCCGATAAAATCACCAGCAGCCGCAACTTGGCATCCACCAGCTTAAACAGGGAGGTCATGTGGCGGATGGCCGGGGCCATGCGAGTGTACTCCTTGGGGCCAATACCTGCTATCCGCTGGCGTACCCCATCGCCATACTGCTCATCCAGTGTTTTAATAGGAAATATCTCGCAACGAAGTCTGCGCATGCCTGAAAAACCGTAAATTCCATACCGGTCATCGAGCATCTCCATGGCCTCGCTGATGAGAATGAGCGCCTCTTTAATGGATTTCCCCACCCATCCTTCGGTGGAGTTGGACATATCCACCAAAAACAGCACAGCAATGTCACGCTCGTCCCTGAGCAGATTGATAAACAGCCTGTCAGAAGGCGGGTAGCCAGCACGCGCATCAGCAAGGGATTCCACCACCGCGTCAAAGTCGATATCGTCACCCTCTGGCTGACGATACATGAAACGTTGGTTGGTCTGGAGCATCTCAAACTGCTTTTTCAGCATGGCAATCTGATAGCGGTAGTGATGCAGGGTATCATTCACAAAGGTGGACCTCACCTGTTCGATCTGCTTTTCCACCACCACACACCAGTTTTTCCGAAACCCCTTACGCCGGTAATCCCACTCATCATAGGTGTACCTGGCCTGGGCTTCCTGCGTTGCCTTATCACCACTGGTGTTGGGCATTCCCTGGCTCTCTCCAGCCTTACCCATTGCGCTGGAGACATAATGGACAGGCAGGTGGCCAAGGTCATCAAGGATGTCCTTAAGCTGGTCTTTAAGCTCCTGGTTCAGCTCAATATTTTCGTTGTCTATCTGGATAAACAACGGGGTGTCCTGCTGTCTATCTCCCTCGTTGTTCAACTCTTGAAGGATCGCGGCAGCCTGATCTTGTTCAGCAGATGACGAGGTTGTATCCGTGTTCTCCTGTTGTCCTTGTATTTCGTAATCAGGGCGTTCAGCCAGGTACGAGGCAAAAGTTTCAATGAAACGCTGCTGCCTTTCCATGCGCTGGCGATGGTGAGCTTTCATCACCTCAACCAGGCGTAGTTCTCCCTGGATGACCAGCGGTTCACCATCACAAATGTAGTCACCAGTATCTACCAGTAATTCGGTGAGTGTAATCGCTGCCTGCTGGCTCATACTTCGTTGTGCTCCTTCACTCTGGCACAACTGCATGAAATGCACCGCCTGACTGAGTACCTCATCTTCCCTGTCCTGATCCACCTCCCTTCCAGCCAAAAACAGGTGCTGCAGCTTGATGATAAGATCATCGGTGTCCTGTGCAGCAGGAAGCTGGGACGCAAGCACTGGCGCCAAGGCCCAAAAGCCCCGCATAAGTCCAGGCAACTCACGTTCAAGAAAGGCTGCCATGCGGACTATTTCAAAAAAATGGTAGAGCTGCATCAGAGCCAGCGGATCTTTTGCAGTAAGAATAAGCTCCTGTAAAGGGTGACGAACCCCTTTTTTGTGTTTGCTGCCATACCCCTTGGGGCTGACCGTTCCCAACTCAAGGGCGGCCCACTGAAAAGAAATGATGATTTTGTAGAGTAAAAAAGCCTGGTCACGCTCCCCAATGATATCCAGCTCCTGGGGGACAAAAACGGATTCCGTATCCGTGTAGGTGGCCGCTGAGCCCACCAACTGGAGCTCCCTGCCAGCCAAGCCGTTGAGATACGGTTGCAGCCTGCCGCGTACCTCATCCAGACGAAGCCCTTTTTTGCCGTGCAGCCGGGGCAGGAAATGATGGACATCGCGCATGAGAGCCTGCACCGCATGCAGCCCACCCTTTTCATACTGATCCAGCAACTCCTTGACCCAGATATCCAGGTTGCCGGTGGTGATGTGGGGAATAGCCTCCAGCACATTGGACAGGTAGAAAAAGCACAGCGCATGAGAAACCGGCCAAATCACCGGCACTTCATGCAAAATAGCGGTCAGGGTGTCTGGCTCCACCTCAACCAGGGACTGGAGACTCTCCTCCACATCCCACTCATTGGGCAGACTGGGCGCTACCAGCTGGTAAAATTGCTCACTTAAGCTTTCAAGGTCCATAGAGGTTAAAACAGCGAGCTGATCATCTCTTCCAAAGCGCCATCCAGCTCAGGATCATCGGTAAGCGTCTCGGTGATGGCTACCCGGCAGGCGGTCTGGACAGCTATCCCGCTGTTGACCAGTTTACCAGCCTGGATGAGAAGCCTGGTGCTGGCCCCTTCTGGCAAGCCAGAGTCTTTCAGGCCGCGGGTCATGTGAGCCAGCTTCACCAGGGACTCGGCAAGCTCCAGCTCAATGCCCCCTTCCTGGCTGACGATGGCCGCTTCTTTATCTGGTTCGGGAAAGTCAAAGGAAATCGCCACAAAGCGTTGCCTGGTGGAGGGTTTGAGGTCTTTGAGCACACTCTGGTAGCCAGGGTTATAGGAAATGGTGAGCATAAAATCGTCTGGAGCGGTGATAAGCTCACCCTTTTTCTCAATGGGCAGCTCACGCCGGTCGTCTGCTAAAGGGTGGATAACCACGGTGGTATCCTTTCGCGCTTCCACAATCTCATCCAGATAACAAATAGCTCCCCGACGTACTGCCAGAGTCAATGGTCCATCGGTCCACACGGCATCACCGGAACGGATCAGATAACGCCCCACCAGGTCACTGGTGGACAGATCATCATGACAGGATACCGTCACCAGCGGTCTTTTCAACTTCCAGGCAAAATACTGCATAAAGCGAGTCTTACCGCAGCCAGTGGGTCCTTTCAACAGCAGGGGCAGCTTATTGTGATATGCGGCCTCGGCAATGGCGACCTCATCACCAATGGGCAGATAAAACGGCTCCTCCTCAATGAGGTGATCTTCGATCCGCGCTGTTGTCTCACTCATAGGTACTCCTTTATCATCATCAATTTTTCTGAACTGCTTTTGTGTTTATATGAAATACTCTTGCCAAAGTGAACGCTTTCCGGTGTTGTTGCGGTTGGTCAACGTGGCCCAGCCATATTGGTTAATTGTAAGAGTACCTCGTTGGCAACCATCAGGCCAAATATTCCAGTCAGGGTTGGGAGGCTTCCTAACACCACCCGTGGTCGTCCACGATGGGTGAAACCTGGCTGGCTTTCTTGAGGTACCTCGGGTGCTCCATAGCTGAAGGTGACCTTTTCAGTGGAATACACACACCGGATACCACTCTCAATACCAATTCTACGCAGCCGCTTACGCACCCGTTTTGCCAGAGGGCAGCCACGACTTTGAGCGATATCTCCAACCTCCACCTTGGTAGCGTCAGTGCGCAGGGCTGCTCCCATGGAGGAAACAATGGGAATCTGATGCTGATACGCTGTGTGCAGGAGCTGAACTTTAGGATTAAGGCTGTCTATGGCATCAACAATGATATCTGGAACCGGATCCAGCAAGGTGACCAGTTCCAGCTCATCGGCAAACACCTGACGTGCTTCCACGTGACAATCGGGGTTGATCTCCTGGACCCTGGCCTGGGCAACCTCTGCTTTGGGTTGCCCAAGGGTTGACTCCAGGGCAAGAATCTGGCGGTTAATATTACTGAGCTCAATGGTATCAAAATCCACAAGCCGCAACCAGCCCACTCCTGCTCGGGCAAGCCCTTCCACAGCATACCCACCAACCGCTCCAAGTCCAATCACCGTTACCCTGCTCTGCTGGATACGCGCAAAGACGTCCTCACCCAAGAGCTGTTGCGTGCGTAAAAACCGTTGCATTGCTGGCTAGTTGTGTTTGCAGATCCTGGGGATCGCATTGTTTCATTTCAGCTGCTCGTTCATACAGATCAGCAACCCATTGCGGTTCATTACAGCTGGCGCCCTGCTCTTTGTGAAACAGGCTGAGCTGATCAGGTGCGTCAGTCTCAAGAAGAATATGTTCCAGTGGTGTTGCAGCAAAAACCCGGCGCAATTTTTCCTGATAAGGGTTGAGCAGCCGGGTAGAAAAGGAAAGGTACAGGCCCAACCCTACACATCGCTCCATCATCTCACGGGAACCAGAAAAGGAGTGTACCATTATTGGCGGTAAACGCCCCTGGAGCACTTCTATACTATCCACCAGCTTTCCCCAGGCTCGTATGCAGTGGATCACCAGCGGCCTTTGCATTGCTACAGCCAGGTTCAACTGCGCCATAAACACGGAAACCTGCTGATCAAAATCAACAGAACATGCCTTGTCAAGTCCTGTTTCTCCAATACCACCAGGGTGAGCTTGAAGCAATTGCTGCAACCGAAGCTCCCATCCAGGGGTTGGCGTGTCGGCAAACCAGGGGTGCACTCCCCAAAAAGGCACAATACATGGAAAATGCTCCGCCAAGGTGTACACCTTTTCCCAGTCCTGCTCACAGGTAGCATTACAGAAAAAGCGCTGCACACCACGTTTTCCAGCTCGTTGTATTACCCCCTCACAATCTGTTGCCAATCGCTTGTCCTGTAAATGGAGATGGGCGTCTATACAATAGGCTGTGCTCTTTTCTCTCAACATGAATGACTCATAAACAGAAACCGTTATCTGTGCAACTGTTCATAAGGTACACAAAGGGAGGGAATCAGGAAAGCAGCAAATACAGGTAACGTTCCTTTGAGGTATTTGGCAAGGGTGGAGTACGGTGGGAGAGGCGAGCTCCCCCACCGCCCCTATCGGCCATCGCGCGTCCAGCGTGGATGCCTGTATCCACCGCATCACTCAAAATATGGTCGAACTTTATTCACAGGGCTGGCAAAAAAGCTCGATCGCGTGAGGTTATCGTTTTTCAGGAGGAGTATACTCACACCCCATAAGACCGCAGTATTCACCAACGTATTCGGCTTTTGGCCTGTACAGTGCCGGTTTATCCTGGGCATCGGCAAACAGCTCTTCAATGATGTGGGAACACCATCCGGCAACCCTGGCAATGGCAAAAACCGGGGTCATTATGTCCATCGGGATGCCCATCATATGGTACACTGGGGCACTCATATAATCCACATTGGGTAAAACCGTGGTTTTCCCTTGTTTTGCAAACTCAGCAAGGGTTGTCTCTTCAATCCGCCGGGAAAGCTCAAACCAGTGCTGACCGGTCTGCTCATCCAGCCTGCGCCCTATTTGCTTGAGATATGCAGCTCTGGGGTCTCCTGTTCGATAGATGGCATGACCAAATCCCATGATCTTTTTATCGTTGGCGATTCTATCTATTACCCACCCTTCAACATCATCCACCTGCTCAAGCTCCAGCAGCATTGCCATCACCCTGGCATTGGCACCACCATGCAGCCTTCCAGACAAGGCTCCAATTGCCGCTGCCACTCCTGCACAGATAGGTGCTCTGGTTGACACCACCTCTCTGGCCGCAAAGGTGGATGCATTAAAGGTATGGTCAGCATGGAGCACAAAGCATACATCCAGGTCTTTGGCTGTTTCCTGGTTTGGCTTTTCCCCTTTGAGCATCCACAAGAAATTTGCCGCATGACCAAGGGAGGCATCCGGGAGAAGTGGATCAAGACCATTTCGTATCCGGTGCCAGGCGGCAGTTATAGAGGGCATTTTGGCAATTAAGTTGATTGCGCGGTCAACATAGAGTTGCCGATCCAAGGTATCATCGTAGTCGAATTCCATCGCTAACATTGGAACCACCGCCTGGAGTACATCCATGGGCTTGGCACTGACTGGAAATCCTTTCATGGCATCAATGACAAACCCTGGTACCTCACGCGCTGCCTTAACCTGCTCGCTGAACAGTGTTACCTCGTCTGTTGTAGGCAAGGTTCCATTGAGCAGGAGATATGCTGTTTCCATAAAGGAGGACTGATCAGCCAAATCTTCGATCCGGTAACCACGGTAAATAAGTACCCCCTTGTCACCGTCAATAAAGCTGATTGCTGAATCTGCAACCGCAACCCCCCGTAACCCGATATTCTTAACCTGCGATTCACTGGTCATATATATATCTCCTTAGTCTGTTATCGTAGAAATGGTCATTGGATAACTATGTATAACAATATAAAACAGTTCAAGATGATGGAAAGTTTTTTATCTGCTCTCACATGCACGTTTATCTCCTGCTTGAATCTCTGTTATCCCCAATAAAAACGGGGTATTGCCATGCCACAGCAATACCCCGTTTTTTTACCTTGTAGATGTACTGATATTCAGCTTTTTTTTCTACTCAGTCATCTCTTAAGAATATTCAAACAACTCATATGCTGTTTCTTCACCAAGTAATGCATCAATTTTTTCCTGGAGCGCTTTTCGCTCTGGACTAAGCACCCACTGCCTCCAATCATCTACTGATTGCCAGGTACTTACAACCAAACTTTCTCCTGGTTTGTCCAGACGATCAAAGGACTCGCCTGAAATATACCCTTTTCTGGTGGTGGTTAGTGTTCTGAGCTCTCTAAGCAATAGAGAGAGTTCCTGTTGATTTTCTTCGGCCACTTTTCTTCTAATCAGTACCTTAACAGCCATATTGTGCCTCCCCTCGTTAATGTAACGATTACAGCAGCCAGACCATCAGCTTACCGTCCTGCATCTCCTTCACCATAACTCTAAGATCGGATCTACGTACAGTCAAGCTAAAAAGGTTTAAAAATTACGATTTTTTAGCAAGTTAAAAGCTACAACCTTCAGCTTAAAAGAACCAGAAACCCACAACACCCCAATTCACAAAAGAAAACAATACAGCAGCGGATCCCCTATGTTGAGCAACCTTTCAATTTCTTTCTTGCTGGTTTCCAAAAATACTTTGCCGCTCAGGGTACCTTGTGGTATTGGTGAGGTAAAATGTAATGATAATCAGGGAAATCGTATCATGGATCGCGAGTTATTTTCGCAATTTAGAGCCCGGATGGGGAAAACACAAAAACAACTGGCTGCTCTTCTTGGAGTATCCCTTAAGGCTGTTCAAAGCTATGAGCAGGGTTGGCGCCCCATTCCTGCCCATATTGAACGACAACTCTATTTTTTTCTTGTTAACCAGCGCAAGAGTGAACCTGCAAAGCGAAAAGACTGCTGGACCCAGAAAAAATGCACCTGTAAAAAAGCTTGTCCTGCGTGGGAGTTTCAGGCTGGTCATCTGTGCTGGTTTCTGAGTGGTACTCTATGTGACTGCACTGCGGAAAAGTCATGGAAGGAAAAGATCTCTATCTGTAGAGACTGCTCTATCCTTAACAACCTTATTCAGGAACAAAGGTAACAGCTATTCAATAATCCATTTACTCTAGTGTCCTGTCAACGCTGCTCTGTCCAGCATACTTCACGTTTTATGGGAAACAATAGACTAACAATCGGCCTTGCCATGAGTGGTGGGGTGGATTCAACCGTGGCGGCAGCGTTGTTACTGGAGCAAGGGTACGCAGTTGAGGGATTTTTTATGCTCCTGCCGGTTCCAGGATTGGAACAGCAACAGGAAAAGGTGGTCGAGGTTGCTCGTTGTTTACATATTCCGCTCCATTGTATTGATGTAAAAGAAGCGTTTTCCAATCAGGTACTCCACTATTTTGCGTCCTCCTACCAAAAGGGCCTCACCCCTAATCCCTGCATTTATTGCAACCAGCACATCAAGTTCGGCCTGCTGCTGGATGCCATGCATGAGCATGGGGCGGAGACAACCGCTTCAGGCCATTATGCCGATATTGACACCACAGGGATTGCACCGGTCATAAAAAGGGGGAATGACCCGCTAAAAGACCAGTCGTACTTTTTGTGCAGACTGACTCCCGACCAGCTTCAGCATCACCTTTTCCCGCTCAGTGGGCTGACCAAAGAGGTCATTTTCAGTAAAGCGGAAGCGCTTGGTTTTCATTATGATGGAGAAGAAAGTCAGGATGTGTGTTTTCTTCAAAACGACCTCTCTGCCTTTCTCACTTCCCGTGGACTGGAAGAGCAGCCAGGAGATTTTGTCTCCACAGATGGCCGCATTTTGGGAACCCATAACGGCATCTGGCGCTACACCATCGGGCAGCGTCGCGGCTTAGGGCTTCCTGACGCCACTCCCTGGTATGTGGTCGCTCTGGATAGTTCTACCAACCAAGTGATTGTTGGCAAGCAGGATGATGTGTTGCGTGATGAGCTCACTGTTCATTCTCTGCTCTGGCAATCCAGGCCTCCATCTTTTCCCTGGCAGGGACTTGTGCAAATCAGATCCCGTCACACTCCGGTGCAGGCTGAGGTGATGCCCCACGATGGCAAGAGGGCCAAAGTAACCTTTTCCAGTCCACAAAGAGCTGTCACTCCTGGTCAATATGCGGTCTTCTATAGTGATGATATGGTGATCGGCAGCGGTATAATAGAGTAACTGTTCACCAATAACCTGTATTTCATGTATGCAAAAAGTCGCCATCTCCACCTTGGGCTGTAAGGTCAATCAATTTGAGTCTGCCTCCTTTACCACCGGGCTGAGTGAAGCAGGGTGCGAACTGGTGCCGTTTGCAGACAAGGCTGATGTGTACATCATCAACTCCTGCACCGTGACGGCCAAAGCCGGACAACAGTCCCGCCAACTCATCCGCCGTGCACGACACAATAATCCCAAAGCCAGGATTATTGTGACCGGATGTTATGTGCAAATGGATCCAGACACTGTCCTTGACATCATTGGGGACAAGGGATGTATCATCGGCAATGATTACAAACATTTACTTGTAGACACCACCCTGCAGGAGAACCACCCGGAACTGGTCATGCTGATGGGAAAAATCAGCAACCAGCAACATATCTGTGACCTCCCGGTACGCACATTTGGGGGCCGCACAAGAGCGTACATTCGAGTCCAGGATGGGTGCAATAACTTCTGCACCTACTGCATTGTACCATATACCAGGGGACCGAGCAGAAGCTTGAGGATATCCTCGGTGCTTGAGCAGGTTGCTGTATTTCTGGATGAAGGGTACAAGGAGCTGGTCATTACCGGTATCAACATTGGGAAATATGGTCTTGACACGGATGAAAACCAAACAATCTACTCGTTGCTGGAACAGATCTGTCAGGACTTTCCCTCGCTCCGGATACGCTTAAGTTCCATAGAGCCCCCTGAAGTAAATGCTCAGCTTCTGGATATTATGGCAACGCACCCAAACTTCATGCCACACCTTCATATCCCGCTCCAAAGTGGTGATGACGAGGTACTGCGCCGCATGTACCGCCAATACAATACGAAATATTTTCGCACTGTTATCGAAAAAATCCATACTGCCCTGCCCCATGCTGCCATTGGCTGTGATGTGCTGGGCGGTTTTCCCGGTGAAACAGAGCAACAGGCAGACAACACCTATGCGCTCATCCGTGACCTGCCTCTTTCCTATCTCCATGTGTTCCCCTATTCAAAACGCCACGGCACCCTGGCAGCATCCTATAAAAACCACCTTCCCGGCCCGGTAAAGACCCAGCGGGTCAAACGTCTGCGTGAGCTAGACAGTCAGCTCAGAGAACGTTTTTACACCAGTCAGGTTGGCACCACTGTGTCTGTTCTGGTAGAACGTCAGGATAAAAAATCACAACTCCTGCAAGGGTTTAGCGAAAATTACCTCCCTCTCCATTTTTCTGGCTCCACGCAACTCATTCATCAGGTTATTCCTGTCCACGTGGATCGCGTCCAGAATGGTCAACCCATTGGTACAGTTTCCCAAGAGTTGCTTGAGGAAAAACAGGTTACCAAGTAAAGTAAGCCTGTTTTATTTAAGGAGACCACACTCATGATAGGAGAAATCATTGCCATCGGTGATGAGCTGATCGCCGGGCGAATTAACAACACCAACAGTGGATACGCTGCCCAGCATCTTCACGCTGCAGGACATACCATCCGCTCAATTCACACCATAGGCGATTCGCTGGAGCTGATAGGATCAGCTCTTACATGCAGTCTAAATCGAGCTGATTTTGTCATTGTTACCGGTGGCCTTGGTGCCACCACCGATGACCTGACAAACGATGCAGTTATCCGCGCCCTAAAGGTAAAAGGGGGGGTAAACCAACAGGTCGTTGCCAGCGTTAACAAACGTCACCCCAACCTTTCAGCTCAACAACAGGAAGCTGTTGAAAAACTGGCCTGGCTGCCAGAAAACGCCGAAATTCTGGATGATACGTACCGGATGGCCGGGTACCTCCTGCCCTATGAAGGTAAACCGCTCTTTTTTCTGCCAGGAGTTCCTCCCCAGATGGAGACCTTGTTGGTGGATAAGGTACTGCCAGCACTGAAAAAATGGTACCCCCAAACAGACGTTGTTGTACGCCAGGAGCTCTACCGCACCTTTGGGCTGCCTGAAACCGAGGTAAACAACCGGCTGGTAGAACTGGAGGAAATCCAAGGTGTACAGATAGGATATTATCCGGTGAGTTGTGAAGTCCATGTCAGCTTAACCATTAGAGCAGCAACCACGGATGGTGCAGAGCAACTCTTTGCCGAGACCGATGCATCCATCCGCAAGCTGTTGGGTGTCTATATGTACGCCACTGGCCAGAAAAGCCTTGCTGAAGTGGTTGGCGAGTTAATGGTGGAGAAAGCTCCTGGCAAACTCATGTGCACTGCAGAGTCCTGTACCGGAGGGTTGATCAGCAGTACAATCACTCAAATTCCTGGTAGCTCAAGCTGGTTTGCCGGAGGAGTGGTAGCCTATTCCAATGCGCTTAAGGAAAGCCTGCTGGGTGTTGACCAGGCCCTGCTCAGGAATTATGGTGCTGTCAGTCCGCAATCAGCCCGAGCCATGGCGGCCCGGCTTGCGGCAAAACTCAAATGCAAGACCGCTGTTTCGGTCACCGGCATAGCAGGTCCTGGTGGTGGTTCAGAAGAAAAACCAGTGGGAACAGTGTATATCGGCCTGTTCCATAACGACAAGGTGAGTGAAACCTTGTACAATTTTAGCGGTAACCGTCACCAGATTCAGGAAAAAACTGCGCTCACCGCATTGGATACAGTGCGCCGTGCCCTACTACTATAACCTACCTCACAATGTACAACCCTTGCTAGGAGAAGCTCCATGGCTGTGTCCAAAGATGTTGCTGAAAACAGATTAAAAAGTGTCGATAATGCTATTGTTCAAATCCAACGCCAGTTCGGTAAAGGCTCTATTATGCGGCTGGGTTCAGACGAACGTGAAAATGTGCCTTCCATTCCCACTGGTGTACTGTCCATTGACCTGGCTCTGGGTGTTGGCGGTTTTCCCAGAGGACGGGTAACGGAAATATATGGACCGGAATCTTCCGGGAAAACCACTCTGGCCCTTCATGTTATTGCCATGGCCCAAAAAATGGGCGGCAATGCTGCCTTTATTGATGCTGAGCACGCCCTTGATACCAGTTATGCTCAGCGGCTGGGCGTAGATGTGGATAACCTGCTTATTTCCCAACCTGATTTTGGCGAGCAAGCTCTTGAAATTACTGAAATTCTTATGCGAAGCGGCGGCATTGACGTGATCGTTATCGACTCGGTGGCAGCTCTGGTGCCGCGAGCTGAGATTGACGGAAACGTTGGTGACCAACATGTTGGCTTACAGGCAAGGCTCATGTCTCATGCCATGCGTAAATTCACAGGAGTACTCAAGCGGACCAACACGGTACTCATTTTCATCAACCAGATTCGGATGAAGATTGGGGTAATGTTTGGTAACCCGGAAACCACCACCGGTGGTAATGCGCTGAAATTTTACAGCTCCATCCGCATTGACATCCGCAGAATGACCCAGATCAAAGACGGGCAGGAAGTAATCGGTAACCGGACCAAGGTGAAGGTGGTAAAAAATAAAGTGGCGCCACCGTTTAAACTGGCTGAATTTGACATTGTGTACGGTGAGGGTATTTCCAAAATCGGTGACCTGCTCGATCTTGGCGTGGAGCATGGCCTGGTGGACAAGAGCGGGGCCTGGTATTCGTATCAGGATGAGCGCATTGGTCAGGGCCGGGAAAATGCTAAAACCTTTCTTAAGGAACACCCGGAAATGGTTGCCGACATTGACAATAAGCTCAGGCTTGGCTTGGGAATGGGTGGCGAAGCTCCCAAAGAGGAGCCAGCGCAACCCAAAGATGAATAATACCTCTTCTCTCCCCCAGCTGTTTCAAGGCATCTTGAAGCAGCTGGGGTGCCCTTTTCCCACCAGGCAGTTCTATACTGCGTTGTGTTCCTTAAAGCGAACCAGTTGTGCCAGGGTTGCACAGGTTGGTGTTGCGATTCCATGCTGTTCCCCCTCACGTGCAACATACCCCACTAACGCTTCCACCTCTGTTGGCTTGTGGTTTTCAATATCCTGCAACATGGATGGCCGGTGGTCATAGGTTACAGGGACAAGCTGGTCATAAAAAATCTGCTTGTACTCCCCAGCGTCCTGCCAGAGGGTCTTTTTGCCCATGGCGCGTATCACAGCAAAGGTTTCCTCGATAACCCGGTTCATTATCGCCCTGCTCTCTCCACTCTCAGATAAAGCCCCGTAATGTACACCAAGCACAGCTCCCAGAGGATTCAATGCACAGTTGTAGAGCAGCTTGGCAAACAGGTCACGATGAATATCTTCAACAGCGATACAGGGAAGTCCAGCTTGATTCATCGCCTCGGCCAGCTTAGCCGCTGTTGCCGGGATTTTTCCTGCCTGGGAGCCTCCGATGTGGACATCGTCAGCAGAGACCGTTATCCGGACAGTGCCAGGACGCTCAATTTCAAATCCTGTAATGACCCGCGCTCCAAGGGATCGTTGCGGACCAAAGTTTTTTTCGACCTGCTCCACATTGCCACACCCATTTTGCATGGAGACCACTGTTCCGGTAAACCCGTTAAAGCTCTTTATATCCTGCACAGCACCTGCTGTATCATAGGTCTTGGTGGTCAGCAAAACGTACTCTATCTCATCTGCTGCTATTTCCCCAAGTGCTGTATGTAACCCAAGCTGCTCACCGCTCACATGATAGTCGCCAAAGATGCCGGTTACAGCCAGCCCCTTCTCCTCAATACCCTGTTTAAAACGCTCCCGCAACAGGAGGTGAACATCATGTCCGTGAGCAGCCAACATACAACCAACAGCTTGACCAAGAGCACCTGCTCCATAAATAACTATTCGCATACCCTCTTTCCTCTTACTCGTACTTGATAAATGGAGACAACCACCATAAATTGGAACCCATCGCTTTTGCAAGACCTCATTTATCCATCAACATGGGCACACGATTGGAAATTATCATCATTGCAGCCATGACCCCTCAACGAGTCATCGGCTTGAACAACACCATTCCATGGGACATCCCCTCTGAACAACAGTTTTTCAAGTTTGTCACCATGGGGCATACCCTGCTCATGGGGCGTAAAACCTATGAGTCCATTGGCAAGCCTTTACCTGGCAGAAAAAACATTGTCCTGACCAGTCACAAGCTTCCGCTACAACCTGACCTGTTTACGGCAACAAGTAGCGAACAGGGCCTTTCCCTCTGTTCCCCAGGTGAAAAGGTTTTTGTCATAGGTGGAGCCTCGATCTACAAGCAACTGCTTCCCAAAGCGCACCGCTTGCTCCTTACCACAATCCACAAAACCTTCCCAGGAGACACTGTTTTTCCGCCCCTTCCACCTGGACAGTTCTCTGGTATTGGAACGGTCCATGTCCATGACACCATTTGCTATACAATCAGGGAATTTGTGCGCAACAAGTAAGGGAAAATGCCTCTTGTGCACTTGCAGAGCTGTCCCTGTCCAGTTAGGATGGGGAGGTTTTCTTTCTATACAATTTCAAATAAATGAGCTACTCACCTAACCCCATGCGTCGTTTCTTTATATCTGCTCAACAAAGAGAAAACAGTGCCGTTATTCTTACCGGTTCCGAAGCCCACCACCTTGCCAACGTATTACGCTTACAAGCACAAGACCAGGTGGAGTTTATTGACGGTTCTGGACGTATTCTGGTCAGCAGGCTGGAACGTGTCACCCCAAACAAGGTGGAGGCAACGGTGGTGGAAGAGCGGCTGGAAAGAGTTGAGACGCCCTTCCCCATCACCCTGCTTATGGGCGTGCTGAAAGGAAAGAAGATGGAGCTGGTCATACAAAAGGCAACCGAACTTGGCGTGCACCAGGTGTTGCCCGTGCATACCCGTTTTTGTGCGTTTCAAGCTCAGGGCGAGAAGCAGCAACGTCGATGGCAGCGGATCATGGTAGAGGCGTGTAAGCAATGCAAACGGACCCAGCCCATGTCCATCTTGCCCATTACCCGCTTTGAGCAGGTTGATTTTTCCCAATTCACCCATAAAGTAGTGGGCTGGGAAAAAGAGCACTCAGGACGACTCACGCCAGGCACCTTTCATACCCCAGGTCCTGTTTGTATTGGCATAGGGCCTGAGGGCGGCTGGCATGAAAATGAAATCACCCACCTGCTTGACAAGGCATTTCTCCCGGTGACCCTTGGGCCGCATATTTTACGTGGTGAAACAGCAGCGATTGCAGCAACGGCTATTGTCCAAAATATGCTGCGTCTTAACGCTGATACCTGAATCCGTGACGGATTGGGGGGATAATCAAAAAACTTAACCTTCAAAGTACCCGATGAGAGCAGTAGTGCAACGCGTGGATAACGCAAATGTGACTGTGGACCAGCAGGTCACAGGGGCCATTGGTCCTGGACTTGTAGTCCTGCTTGGTGTCCATGCAGACGACACAGCAAAAGACATCCGATGGCTGGCGGAAAAAATTATCCACCTGCGTATTTTTAATGATGAAAAGGGCGTGATGAATCGCTCCCTGATTGATGAAAACGGCCAACTTCTTGTTGTCTCGCAATTTACCCTTTATGCTGATTGCCGGAAAGGAAGACGGCCATCCTGGCACGGTGCTGCCCCCCCAGACAAAGCAGAGCAACGATACCAGGAGTTTATCCAGGAGTGTACCAGGCTTGGAGTACTCCCCCAAACCGGACAATTTCAAGCAGACATGACCGTATCACTGACCAACAACGGTCCAGTCACCATGTTACTGGACTCCCATAAAACCTTTTAAAAAACGCCCATGACAACATTTACTCAAGGACAATCCTACCACAATTTCACTCTGATCAAAAAAGAAGCGATTGCAGAAATTCACTCCACTGTCTACCAGTTCAAGCACGATCAGCTTGGCTGTTATGCCTTTGGGATAAAAAACACTGATCCTAACAAGACCTTCTGCATCTCCTTTCTGACGATCCCGGAAGACTCCACCGGGGTTGCCCATATTCTTGAGCACTCTGTCCTCATGGGATCGAAAAAATACCCTGTCCATGATGTCTTTGGCGAAATCAACAAGGGCGGACTCATGACCTTTTTAAATGCCATGACAGGCTCTGATACCACCTGGTACCCTTTTGCCACCCGCAACCTCAAGGAGTACTTTAACATCATGGACGTCTACTGTGATGTCACTCTCCATCCCCTGCTCCACACAACCACCTTTGAGCAGGAAGGATGGCATTACCACCTGGAAAAGGATGAGGATAATCTGGAGTATTCCGGGGTAGTGCTTAACGAAATGAAGGGAGCGTTCTCTGACCCAATCCGCTCTCTTTTTCATCAAACCTTCAAGGAACTGTTACCCGGCTCCACCTATGCCCATGAATCCGGTGGTGATCCCGCCAACATTCCGGATCTGAGCTATGAGCAGTTTGTGGCCTTTCATCAGAAGCATTACCATCCCTCCAATGGGACCTTCTTTTTTTATGGTGATGCAGATTTGCTTGAAGAGCTCGCCTTTGTAGACAACAACTTTCTCCAACATTTCAGCCCCACCGACCAAAAGCCGGAACTGGTAAAAGGCACCCCAACAACTACGCCGGTATACAAAGAGGCAAGTTACCCTGTCCAGCCAGGAAGCGATCACAAGCAGAAAACCTTTCTTGCGGTAAGCTCCATTGTTGGCACAGCTGAAGACAGGAAGAAAAACGTGGCCTTTCAAATCATCGCCAACATCCTGTTTAACTCCGATGCCTCGCCATTGAAAAATGCGATTATCAATGCCCGGTTATGTCGAGATTTTGGCGGGGTGTTCCTGGCCAACTCTTCCTTTTCTGCCATCCTGATGACCTACCTGATCGGCTCAGATCCGGATAAGCGAGAAGCCTTTCAAGAGCTGTATACAACGTCACTTCTGAAAATGATTGAAGGCGGGCTGGATAAGGAGCTGGTGCTTTCAGAACTCAACAAGTATGAGTTTGGTGCACGGGAGGAAATGAACAAAGCCCAGCGTGGTCTGGACCTGGTGGGTAAAGCCTTGCCAGCAATGAAGTTCGGACTTGATCCCTTTGCTTCCCTCCAGATGGAGCAACTGCTGGCGGAAATCCGTACCGAAGCACTGGAACACAACCTCTTTGAACACCTAATCCAGAAGCACCTGCTGGACAACCCAGCCACCGCTGTGGTCACCCTGACACCTGATCCGGACAAGCTGCGCGCCAACCTGGAGCAGGAGCAGACACGGTTACGACAGGCAGAAGAAGCGCTGTCCACACAACAACGCAGCGATCTCATCGCGCGAACCAATGAACTGATAGACTTACAGTCCACTCCCAATCCCCCGGAAAAACTGCGCATGCTGCCACGGCTGTCGGTTCCTGACCTGGACACCACTCCGGACATGCATCAGGTCACGGTTAAAGACACAGGCGGGACGCAACTGCTGGCCAGCGAGCTGGACACCAACGGCATCAGCTACCTGGATTTTGGCTTTGACTGCTCCGGTATTCCTGCTCAAGACATGGTCTACCTTGACCTGTTTGGTACCATTTTTACTGAAATCGGGACCAAGGAAAAAAACTTTATCCAATTTGCCAAGGAAGTCAACCAGTTCACCGGCGGTTTTTCCCACTCCTTTAACACCTACCTCAATGCTGGCGAACGTTCCAACGTGCTGCCGGTGCAATGGTACAATATCAAAACGCTCTCCTCTAATCTGGAGAAATCCATCGCATTGCTCCATGAGGCTTTGAGCGGGGTCAATCTGGAGGATCGCGACCGAATACGGGAAATTGTCCAGCGAGAATATGCGTGGGCAGAGCACTCGGTGCAAAGTGAAGGCTACATGCTGGCTACCTCCAGTGTTTTTGCAGGGTTGAGTCAAGCGGGAATGTACAGCGAGCATATCAACGGCGCTCAGGCATACCTGGCATTGAAGCAACTGGCAATGCATTATGACCAACTGGAGGAAACGTTTCTCCACAGCCTAAGCACTATCAAAACGCAGCTGTTTTCACGGGATGCTCTCATTGTTTCAGCCACAGCAAGTGGTGCAGATCTGGAAAAACTGGAACAACTGCTTCCCGGCATCACGGACGCGCTCCCTGAACAACGAGCTGAACAAGGGAGTATCGATTTTAAAGATATCCCTGCAAGCCAGGCGTTTCACACTTCGGCTGAGGTTGTGTACAACGTGCAGGGGTGCACCCTCTTTTCGGATGCGAGTCACTATAAGGGTAGCTTTGAAGTGCTGAAGACGTGGCTCTCAAGGGACTATTTATGGAATACTGTGCGCCAGAAAGGCGGGGCATATGGGTGCTTTGTCCAGTTCAACCATCTGACTGGCAATTTTGGGATAGTGAGCTATCGCGACCCTCAGGTGGACAAAACCTATGCTGCCTACAACCAACTACAACAGACTGTGGCCAATATGGATATCAGTGACGACATGCTCAGTCAGCTGATCATTGGCACCTATGGTGGATTCACTCCACATCAAGGGCCAGCTACCCGTGGAGCCACAGCCAGAAACGAATATCTTTCTGGCATAACTCCAGAGTTCAAGTTGCAACGGATCAAGGAAATCACAACCACCACAGCACCACAACTCAAAGAATATGCTGAGTATTTCAACGCCTTCACCAATAGCCCTTACCGGGCCTCCATTGGTAACGGTGAAAAAATAGCACAGGCAGCGACCACCTTTGCGGCGAGCACTGCCCTGTAACCACCCTGATGCTGTGATTCAGGAGAACACTCTATGCCGACTCCCTTTTGGTGGAGTTCACGCTCATCGCGTCCACCACCTTATCGTTATACTCTGAGCGGTCATCAAGCTGGAGGGTCTTGCCCATCCGCACCTCCAGCTTGAATTTCAAATACTCCAGTTTTTTGAGCTGTTTGTACTTCCTCTTTTCATCCGTGCATGCTGCCAGCAGATCTTCGGTCCTTTTGATTTCCTTGCGTATCCCGACCTCTTCCGGCACATAGCCAGCATTCTTGAGTATCTTATATCCCATGCGCAGATCAGCCGGGACATGTTGCATATCATCTTTGGGAAGCGGTTTATTTTTCCAGCTGGAAAGGTCGGCCAGGGTTCCCTCAGCCATGGCCTGCTCAATTCTTCGTTCTGCTATAAAATGTATTGCACTGAGCATGTACGTCCCTCCCCTACTTCTTGCGCTGTAGAATCGTATCTCCTAAAAACTGATCATTATCCTTAGCAGGATAATCCAGAGTGTAATGGAGCCCTCTGGATTCATGGCGAAGCATTGCGCTCCGCACAATCAGGTCCGCAACCACGGCCAGGTTTCTCAACTCGACCAGATCAGGGGTTAAATAATAATCATGAAAATGCTCCTTGATCTCATCCAGCAATGGAACCAGGCTCTTCTGCATAAGAAGAAGTCTTTTGCTCTTGCGCACAATCCCCACATAGTTCCACATGGAACGGCGCAACAGATCCCAGTTATGATCCACCAGGATTGACTCATCAAGACAGGCAGCACCATCGGCCTTCCACGGTTCAATGGAGTAGATATTTTGCTCCCGCAACTGAACTATATTGTGCTGTAACCACTGCGCTCCACGATCCGCAAATACCACCGCTTCCAACAGCGAATTACTTGCCAGCCGATTTGCACCGTGGAGCCCGGTGCATGCAGTTTCACCAAAGGCAAGCAGATTTTTAAACGAACTCTGGCCCCACTCATCCACCAGCACGCCGCCGCACATGTAGTGTGCAGCAGGAACCACGGGGATGGGTCTTTGGGTAATGTTTACTCCGTGGTCCAAACAGGTTTGATAGATGGTGGGAAAGCGTTCCTTAACAAATGCAGCTGGCTTGTGGGTTATATCAAGAAAAACACAGTCAGCCCCACTTCCTTTCATCTCTGCATCGATTCCTCGGGCGACCGCATCCCTGGTGGCAAGGTCACCACGCGGGTCATACTTTTTCATGAAGGGTTCGCCCTTATCATTGATCAGCACCCCACCCTCTCCACGCACCGCCTCTGAAATGAGAAAATTCTTCACTTCCCAGTTGTAAAAGCACGTTGGGTGAAACTGGATAAACTCCAGATTGGCCACCTTTGCTCCAGCCCGGTAGGCCATGGCTACACCATCACCAGTGGCGATATCCGGGTTCGTTGTATAGAGATACACCTTGCCACAGCCACCGGTGCACAGTACCGTAGCGTGTGCCTTGTGTATCTCAACCTTACCCGTATCCCGCTCAAGCACGTAAGCTCCCAGGCAGCGATCTTCTTTTTCCTGATCCGTCCCCTTCACCTGGGATCGTACCAGCAGGTCAATGGCAAGGTGATTTTCAAGTATCTTTATGTTCGGCGAGGCTGCCACCTGCTCAAGGAGCGCCCGTTCAATTTCCCGTCCGGTCAAATCATGGGCATGGGCTACCCGCCTGGCCGAATGTCCCCCCTCAACTCCCAGGTCAAACCCACCCTCTTCATTTTCCTGAAAGGCGACCCCAAACTCAACCAACTCCCGAACCCGTCCAGGCCCTTCTTCTGTAACCAACTGCACGATTTCCTTGTTGCACAGCCCATCTCCGGAAATCAGCGTATCCTGCACATGGGCATCCACTGAGTCCTGATCCGACAAAACAGCCGCTATGCCGCCTTGGGCTAAATTGGTTGCGGTGTCCCTTTTTTCCTTCTTGGTAATAATGGTCACCGTGGCAAACCGGGACACCTTAAGCGCATAGGAAAGGCCCGACACACCACTCCCGATCACCAACACATCACTAAAAAACTCCATATCCCCCCCACGGGCTGAATGTTTCACGTGAAACATTTTTTTTAAGTTAAGGACAAAGAGAACGCTGTTCTCCTGAGCTTGAGTATAGTATACTGTCAGTTGTTTTCGTCAACACTGATAAAGCATTATTGAGGTACCCCCATTTGTACGCAAAAACCATAGCTGTGGCCAACCAAAAAGGCGGCGTCGGCAAGACCACCACAGCACTCAACTTAGCCGCGGTGCTCGCCCAAAAAAGAAAAAAAGTGCTCCTGGTGGACTCTGATCCCCAGGGCAACGCTTCCAGTGGTGTGGGTGTTTTTGACACCAATGGTGGTGCATCCATTTACACCTGTTACACAGGAAGCGGTGCAACAAAAGAGTGTATTACAGCCACCCGGATGAAAAATCTTGCTGTGCTCCCCTCTTCCATAGACCTGGTTGGAGTGGAGGTAGAGCTCATTGCTCAGGAAAACCGGGAAAAAAAATTAAAATCCATCCTGCGCGCTGTAAAACAGGATTACGATTTTATCATTATCGATTGCCCCCCTTCCCTGGGCATCCTGACGCTCAACAGTCTCACCGCAGCAGACTCTGTTCTTATCCCGTTGCAGTGTGAATACTTTGCCCTGGAAGGTTTGGCTCAACTGATCTCCACCATCCGCAAGGTGAAAAAGACATTGAACCGTGAGCTGTATATCGAAGGATTACTCCTCACCATGTATGATCGGCGCAACAAGCTCACCCATTCGGTTGCCAAGGAAATCCAAAATCACTTTGGGAAGCAGGTGTATAAAACTGTGATTCCGAGAAATGTGCGCCTCAGCGAAAGTCCCAGCCACGGTAAAACCATTATTGAGTATGACAAAACCAGCAGTGGTGCTAAAGCGTATACCAAGCTGGGAACAGAATTTCTAAAACGTATACAATAGGAAGCAAGTGCTATGAGCAAAAAAAGTGTTCTTGGACGTGGGGTGGGAGCGCTCCTCCCAACGGATATCGCGGACGAAGACGAACGTTTTTTTATGTGTGATATCGACAAGATAGACCCGAACCCCAATCAACCACGGAGCTATTTTGACCCGGAAAAACTCACCCAACTATCTGAATCTATTAAAGAAAAAGGGGTTATACAGCCTTTACTGGTAACCCTGGCCAAGGGCAACCGGTATGACCTGATAGCAGGTGAGCGTCGGTTACGCGCTGCCAAAATGGCTGGCCGTGATGAGGTTCCCGTTGTGGTAATGGATAACGAGAGTGACTCCACAACCCTTGAACTGGCATTAATTGAAAACATCCAGCGCCATGACCTTAACCCCATTGAGGAGGCAAAAGCCTACTCCCGATTGCTGGATGAGTTCAACCTCACCCAGGAGGATGTTGCCAAACGGGTGGGGAAAAAGCGTTCCACCATTACCAATGTTTTACGCTTGCTCAACCTCCCGGATTACATCCAGGAAGATGTAATCAATGCAAAATTAACCGAAGGACATGCTCGGGTGCTGCTGCAGTTGAAAGAAACCCCTGCCCTTTTGCTTGAGGTCAGGGATGCCATACTCACCAAACAACTCTCGGTTCGGGCAACGGAAAGCCTGTGCAAACAATTGAAAAGCACTCCTCCTGCTGATAAACGCAAAAAGCCTGTGACTGATGAACTTCCAAAGTCATATTGCTCAACCATAGTGAACCAGATCGGCAATCACCTCAATACCAAGGTGCGGATCGTGCAAAGCGGCAAGCGAGGGAAACTGGAAATCGATTACTACTCCAACGATGATCTTGATCGACTGGTGAGCTTGCTGTCCAATACCCACTGATTCGTTTCTCCCATGCGATCTACAGGAACTGTTCACATTCGCAGAGCACCCTTATTACTGGTGGCCTTTTTTACCATCCTGATGCTTATCGGCATCAAGGTGGATGAGCCTGCCCGTGTGCTTGAGCAAGCCAAAACCATCTGTCTTGCCTGTATTGGACTGGGATAAATGCAGGCAATGCGCAAATGGGTCCAGTGGCTCTGGCTTTTTCTCACCAATGGCTACCTTATTTTTCCATGGACCAAAACCCTCTACCAGGGGCCGCTTAAGGTTATCTGCTCACCGGGGTTAAACTGTTACTCGTGCCCGGCAGCCACCTCCTACTGTTTGTTGGGCGGTCTCCAGCAGCTCCTGGTCAGCGCCAGGTTTACCCTCCAGACCGGTGGCTACTACGTGGGTATGTATGTTGTCGGTTCCATGGGGTTGCTTGGAGCAGCTTTGGGCCGGTTCATCTGCGGCTGGGCCTGTCCCTTTGGCCTGCTCCAGGAACTGCTCTATACAATACCAGCGCCCAAGTTCTCGCTTCCCCCACAACTCAGGTGGGGAAAATATTTTTTTCTGCTCTTTTTTGTGGTGCTCCTCCCGCTCGTTGCCATTGACAGCACCGGTGTTGGTCACCCCTGGTTTTGCAAATACGTCTGCCCGGCAGGCACCCTGGAAGCAGGACTTCCCATGATCGCAATCATGCCGGAGCTACGCGCAATACTTGGCTGGCTTTTTGCTGGTAAACTCTCCCTGGCAGTGGCCTATGTGGGCTGGTCGATAACCACTTCCCGTCCTTTTTGCCGAACCTCCTGTCCCTTGGGAGCTTTTTATGGTCTTTTTAATCGCTACAGCCTGATCAAGCTTCAATTTCACCCGCAAAATTGTACCGGCTGCGGGGCCTGTCACACGGTTTGTCCGGTTGCAATCCGGTTTAATGAAACCCCCAACAGCAGAGAATGCATCAATTGCTTGAAATGCATGAACGAAGCATGTAATTTTAATGCTATTTCACTCGATGTAGCGGGGTACCCCTGGCACCCCAGACCAAAAACGTTGCCAACCAGGCGACATTGACAGACAACCACTGCCCATGAAACATAATTATCGTACCGTTGTTCTGGTTCTGTTCACCATACTGCTCACCTGCAACGCCACAGCCTTTGCCAAGATGGTTTCCATCAAGGGGGAGGACATCAATATGCGTTCCGGTCCTGGAACGAAATACAAGGTGCTATGGAAGCTGGGCTCAGGATTCCCGCTAAAGGTGCTGAAAACCAAGGGAGAATGGTACCGCGTGCAGGATTTTGAAAACAGCGAGGGGTGGGTCCATCGTAATGTCACCACGTCCACGGGACACATGATCGTTAAGGCCAATAAAGGCACCCAAAAAAGGATAAACATTCGCTCAGGCCCTGGAACAAAGAACCGGATCGTCGCAAAAGCCTATTATGGGGTTGTATTTAAAACCCTGGAGCAAAAGGGTGGCTGGGTACATGTAGAACACAGTAAGGGCGTTAAAGGGTGGATAAAGCGTAGTCTCGTGTGGGGTTACTAACGCTTTTTCACAACGCACAGTACCATTTTCCCAGGCCCAGGAGAGCATGAACTGCTCTTTTGGGCTTTTTATGTTAGAGGTTCATGGTTTCAATCCCGGCTCACATCGGTTATAGTCTCCCCCGCTATGTATTATGACAATCCGGTTCTCACAATAACTCCAGATAAACACCTCATAGAGCAGCGCTTTTCCAAAGCAGCGTCAACCTATGAGCAACAGGCTGGTGTGCAGCATGTGGTGGCAGAGAAACTGCTCTCCATGCTTGCTCAGGCGACCAGCCTCAAGCCATTATCCATTCTGGAAATCGGGTGCTGCACCGGGTTGCTTACAGCTAAACTTGTACAGCAATTCCCTGATGTTAAACGTTTTACCGCCGTTGACCTCTCTGCTTCTTTTAAACCCTATATTGAAGAAAAAACCAAAGGGCTGGGCGCTGAGGTGCGGTTTCTTGCCGGTGATATTGAATCCATTGCAATCACGGAAAAATATGACCTGATTATCTCCTCATCAACCTTTCACTGGATGCATGATCTCCCAACGCTGCTTGCTCAGCTGAGCAAGGCATTGAACCCAGAGGGGGTGCTTGCCTATTCCATCTATGGGAATCAAAACCTCAAGGAGATACGCAATCTCACCGGCGTTGGTTTGCAGTATGAGAGCAATGAGGCTATTTGGGGCTACACCAGCGCCTGCTACACAGTTCTTGACACAGACCAGAGCTGTGAAACCCTTTGGTTTGAGCACCCCTTAGCTGTTTTACAGCACCTGCGCCAGACCGGAGTCAATGCCATTGGCTCCAAGTCCTGGACGCGCAGGCAGCTGCACCAATTCTGTAGCGAATATGAGAAGCTCTATGCCGGTGCAAAAGGTGTACAGCTGACCTACCATCCCATGTATTTTATTGGTCGTCCAACCCAAGCTCTGTAAAAAATCATGTTCCCCTCCTCACCTGACAACTGGTATACGTGCATTGATCAAAGTAGCCTTTTGGGAGCACATCGAGGGCACCGGTCACGGTACCCTGAAAACACCTTATCAGCCTTTGCAGCCAGCATGGGCCGCTGTGACTTCATCGAGTTTGACGTCCAACTTACCGGGGACTACGTCCCAGTCGTTATTCACGACCCGACCCTCACCCGTACCAGCAACATCCTGGCAAGCTCTATTTATCAGCAAAAGAAGTCAACAAGGCTTGTTGATTATACCTATGATGAGCTCAAGGTTCTTGATATGGGAACCTGGTTTTATGAACAGGACCCTTTTGGAACGCTTGGGAGCGAAAAAAAGAGCAGCGCAACAGATGCACAGCTTCCCCAGCCTCTGCTCACCCTGGATGAGATGTTGCACTGGGCTAAGCAGAATCAAGTGTTGCTCAATCTGGAGATAAAGGAGCCTGAGAGCTCCCCCCACTCTGAGGTCATTGTTGAAAAAGTTGTAGATCAACTCCATAACCATCAGTGCCTGAACCAGGTGCTCGTATCCTCATTTAACCATCAATACCTTGTGGAGTGTAAAAAAAGAGCAAGTACCCTTCTTACCTCAGCCCTGGCTGAAGAGCCCCCCTATGAAAACCCAAAAGAGCTGGTCGCCTACCTAAAAGATATAGGCGCAAGCGGGTACCACCCTGACACGAATTATCTTGAACTGCAGATCATCCCTTATCTCAGGAGCAATCGGATAATGATCACCGTGTACACGGTGAATAACGAGCAGCGCAAAAGAGAACTTTTTGCAGCTGGAGTCACCTCTGTGGTAACAGATTTTTTATAAGACAAGGACAGTATTATGCACAACACCACCATTGCCATCACAGGTGTGGACACTGATGTAGGAAAGTCCATTGTTACCGGCCTGCTTGCACACTATCTCAAGGGTCAGGGAAAGGAGGTCACCACTCTGAAACTGGTCCAGACAGGATGTACAGAACACGCTGAAGATATCTTGCTCCATCGCAAGCTGATGGGGGAGCCATTAAGCGCATTTGATAAAAAAGGCACTACCTGCCCTTATCTGTTCCCGTTTCCTGCCTCACCTCACCTGGCAGCAAAGATGGTCAAAAAAAGCATTACCACCCAAGTGCTGGACGAGGCCACCACAGCACTTCAGCAGGCGTATCAATTCCTTTTGGTGGAGGGAGCTGGCGGGCTTATGGTGCCGCTTAATGACCAGAGTCTACTCATTGATTACTTCAAAGAAAAGGGGTATCCCGTGGTGCTGGTGACCTCATCCAGGCTGGGTTCAATAAACCACACCAGGCTCAGCCTGGAGGCGCTCAAGCACCGTAACATGAAGGTTCTCGGGCTTGTATACAACCTGCACAACCCAGGTGATCCACCCATTGTACAGGATACATTGGGTCAGTGTCGTAAGGCGCTCAAGGATTATGGGATTGACGCTCCAGTGATTCTGCTTCCAGATACCAGGGAGAGCCAGGCTGTTCATTGGCAGCCCCTGTTAGCTGGTCTTGATCAACCTTAGAGGTAATCTTCCCGGACAAGGGAAAACACCTCACCCGTTACATCCGACCACTTCACCTGGTCGTCCGTTCCCATGGTTACTCGTAACCAACGTGCTTGCGCTGGCTTTTAAGCTGTGCGCGCTTCTTTTTTGCTGCAATACGTCGCTCTTTGGCAGCCCTGGAAGGTTTGGTGCGCTTCCGCTTTTTTTGCTCGACTAAGGCTTGTGCAAGGAGTGCTCTAAACCGTGCAATAACCGCCTCTTTGTTTACACTCTGGGTCCGGTGCTCGCTTGAAGAGAGCTGTAATACACCGGCTTTGGAGACACGCCCGCCCAGCACATTGACAATACGAATTTTTTGTTGCTCTGTCAGAAAGGGGGACCTTTTAACATCAAACAGCAGGGTTACCCTACTGTTGACCTTGTTCACATTTTGCCCGCCTGGGCCGCTGGAGCGGGAAAAACGAAACTCCAGTTCAGAGAAGGGGAGGTGCAAGGTGGGGGCGATATGCATCGAGTTGTCATCAGGAACCACGCCCCCTCCCCCTCCTGTTTACAGGATTTGATCCAGAAAGAGCTTACTTCTGGCGTTCTTCGGGGTGTTAAAAAAGGCTTCTGGAGAGGCTTTCTCAACAATTGCCCCCTGGTCCATAAACACCACGTGATCAGCCACCTCACGGGCAAAGCCCATTTCATGAGTCACCACCACCATGGTCATCCCTTCCTTTGCCAGAGTGATCATAACATCCAGCACCTCGTTAATCATTTCCGGATCAAGGGCTGAGGTGGGCTCATCAAACAGCATGATCTTGGGTTCCATAGCCAGCGCCCTGGCAATGGCAACCCGCTGCTGCTGACCACCAGAAAGCTGGATGGGGTAATGGTGGGCCCGCTCAGGAATATCCACCTTTTTAAGCAGCTCCATGCCAAGGGCTTCAGCATCAGCCTTTGCCATTTTTTTGAGCTTGATCGGGGCCAAGGTCAGGTTTTCAAGCACGGTTTTATGGCGGAACAGGTTAAAGCTCTGAAACACCATCCCCAGCTCCATTCTGATCTGATTGATATCTTCATCCGGACTATTGATATCGCGATTATCAATCAAAATTTTGCCGGAATTAATCGTTTCAAGACGGTTGATGGAGCGCAGCAGAGTTGATTTCCCGGAACCAGATGGTCCCAGCACGACCACCTTTTCACCGGTGTTCACGCTGAGGCTGACATCATCAAGCGCCTTAAATGTGCCGAAAAATTTATTAACGTGGTCTATTTTGATAATCGGATCAGCGGCGTTCATAATGGCTTAACCTATACTCCATATTACTGATAAGCTTGGATAAAATGAGAGTGATCAACAGATAGATCAGGGCGATCATGGTGTATGTTTCAAAGTAGTTGAAACTCTCCGCCGCAAATTCACGCCCCCTGCGCAGGATGTCTGAAACAGCCAAAATAGAAACCAGTGAGGTGTCTTTTAAAAGAGCGATAAACTCGTTACCCACCGGGGGTAAAATGGTTCTCCAGGCCTGGGGAAGGATAACGTAGGCCATGGTTTGGCGCTGGTTAAATCCAAGTGAAAGCGATGCCTCTGTCTGTCCAAAGTCAATGGACTTGATACCGGCCCTGAAAACTTCCCCCATATACGCCCCGTAGCAGAAGGCCATGGCAATGATGGCAGCCACAATATCAGGTACCCGAACCACCCTGCCCAAGGCAAAGTAAATATAAAAGAGCTGAACCAGCAAAGGAATGCCGCGCACCACCTCAACATACAGCGATGCGATCAGGTTGAAAAAGCGATTCTTTGAAATCCTGCCTAACCCGGTTAACAGCCCGATCACAATGGCGAGCATTATCGACAGTACAGTCACTTGAAAGGTCACTGCAATGCCATCTGGAACAAACTTAAGGATCCTCAGGTAAGGATCAGGTTGTACAAGAGGAAGAACAATCAGCATTCCAATGGTACCAAAAAGTGCAATCCACCACGCTGATACCAGCCCCTTGTCATCCGGGCTAGGAATGGCAGCTCCATCCCCTACTTCTATTTTGGTTGTCTTGTGCTCCGACATAGTGTTCACTGGTTTACATTAATTTGAATCCGTGAGCGTTCAAAAACAGTGCAGATATTTCATCGTTGACATGACACCAGACGGTGACGTAATTGCTTATACAGCCAGTATATCAATATGTTATAACTATTCAGGCTCTAAACCGTCACGGATTCAGGATCACAAAAAGCCGGGCAGCAACTGCCCGGCATATTCACATCGTTTACTGACCAATCCATTTCTTTTTCAATTCAGCATCAATGCCCTTGGCTTTGACTGCTGTAATACCTTTGTTGATCAGCGCAATCAAATCCTTGCTGCCTTTTTTCACAGGTACACCGTAGCTTTCCACGTCACCGGTTTTCATCACAGCAGCAATCTTAAGGGTGTCTTTGTACTGATTAAGCGCGTAGTTGGCTGCAACAGGATCATCACACACAACGGCCGCTATCCGGCCTACAGTCAAATCTTCCATGGCCAGACCGATCTCATCGTAGGATTTTGCCTCAACCCCTTCGGTCGCTTTAATTGCAAAATAGCCTGTGGTACCAATCTGGGCGCCAACTTTCTCACCCTTGAGATCAGCAATACTTTTTGCTGTGGACTTCTTGTTCACAATCAGAGCCTGACGAACGGTAAAATATGGCTCGGAAAAGTCCATGGCCTTTTTACGATCTTCGGTGATGGAAACAGAAGAAACAATGGCATCATATTTTCCAGCTGCAAGACCTGCAAAAATACCATCCCAGGCAGTATTCTTAAACACAGGCTTAAAACCGGCTTCCTTGCCAGCAGCATTCATAAAATCGATGGCATACCCAACGACTTGTTTATCCTTATTTACAAACTCCATTGGTGGCCAGGTTGCATCGGTGGCAAAAACAATGGTTTTCTCAGCCCAGGCAACATTGCACAAAACAGCCAGTGACAGCAGGGTAAGACATACTCTTTTCAACATAAATCTCTCCTTTGTGAAATGGTTTATAAAACATTCTCTCATCTACCACTCATATACAGGCCAGGCAAACAAAAAGCTTATTTTTCGGCTGCTACGCACTAAAAAACTCCTTCTCCCCCATCACAGACAGCTACAGAGGTTTTTCTTGACGCCCCATTAGAGAAACCGGTATAGATTTAGTGATGAATTTTGATAACAGCCTACAATTAAGAGGAAACTGTATGAAAACATTGACCCGATTGACCATAGCATGTGCATTAACAGGAACCCTTTTTCTGTTTGGCGGATGTGCTGATACAAATGTGCGTCCTTACAATACATCCCAAAACAACACCATGCCCGAAGGAAAACCCATTACTTATCCTAACCCTGAAGGCACCATTACCGAGGAACTGGGACCCAGCGAGGAGTCCCTGGATTCCATGACCGGCAATGGAGAAAACCTTGGCAGCCTATCCATTGCCAGTGATCAGGACAGCGAGGAGTACAAGAGAATGTACGGTCGCTCTTCCATGCAGATGCAGCCGATCTACTTTAATTTTGACCAGGCAACCATCCGCGATGACCAGATTTCGCGCATCGAGCAGAACGCCAGTTACCTCATGACCAACCCTAACAATAAGGTGTTGATCGAAGGAAACAGTGATGGTCGAGGTACCAATGAGTATAACCTGGCTCTTGGTGAACGGCGTGCCTTGGCAGCAAAAAATTACCTGGTCGAACTGGGAATTGAAGAGTACCGGATTCGTACAGTAAGCTACGGAGAAGAACGACCTCTGTTTACCGGTCAAACAGAGTTTGACTTTTCTCAAAACAGAAGAGATGATTTTATCCTTGAGTAGCCCACCTTTTTTGCCTTAACTCCCGTGCCCCAAAATCCCTTTGGGGCACGTTTTCCTCCCCCCTCCATCTTTTATGAACTGCCAATCAAAAAAAGTGGTTTTTTATTGATTTGATAATAATTATCAAGTACAAACAGTTTAAAATATCATCTGGGAGTATTTCTCACACATGGAACAGAACCTGCGCATGACCCACCAGCGTGAAACTATTCTTGCTGAACTAAAAAAATATAGGTCCCACCCTACGGCTGATGAGCTGTACGAAAGGATAAAAAAACGACTACCTCGTATCAGCCTGGCAACAGTCTACCGTAACCTCGAAATACTCTCATCTGCCGGTTTGATACGGAAACTTGAAATCAGTGGCAGGCAGAAGCGTTTTGACGGGGAATTGACTGACCATAACCACATTTATTGTGTGCAGTGTCATCGGATCGATAATATTGAGCAGGGGAAAAGCAACAGCATTGCTGTTCAACCGAATCTGCACAAAGGATATGAGATATCCGGGTGCAGGATAGAATTTTATGGTGTGTGTCCCTGTTGTCAAAAAAAGAACACAACAACCAAAAATACAAGAGATACAGCAATGGCATGTAAACCAAAAGGACTCAGTGATAAACAGCGTGTAATACTTGAAGCCTTAGCAAACAGCTCGGATCCATGTGGCAGCAAAGATATTGCAGCAGCCACAAATCTTGAGGCCAAGCAAGTCAGTTGTCAGATCACAGCACTGAAAAAGAAAGGCTTGGTCGCAAGCCCGGTGCGGTGCAAATATGCAATCACCTCAGAAGGAAAGGGCGCTCTTGCCTAGCAAACGTTTCGCCAGGGCCATCTCTGCTTTTTTAATGAAACAAGATCAAAATTCTCTTTAATACCAAAAAAAGATACGTTACTATTCTCAGATTCAACAGTTTACTCTTAGTTAAACTAACATATTACTTATTCTGGAGGTTTTTTTGTGACCAAGAAAAACGAAGTATACAAGTGTGCATTATGTGGCAATATGGTTGAAGTACTCCACGTGGGAGCTGGTGAACTTGTCTGTTGTGGACAAGGAATGGACCTGCTTGCTGAAAACACCGTGGATGCAGCTCAGGAAAAACATGTTCCTGTGATTGAAAAAGTTGGAAACGGCTACAAAGTTGTTGTTGGCTCTGTAGCTCATCCAATGGAAGAAAAGCATTATGTTGAGTTTATCGAACTCATTGCTGACGGCAAAGTATACCGTCAAGACCTGAATCCAGGGGAAGCTCCAGAAGCATTTTTCTGCGTGGATGCAGCTGAAGTCTCTGCAAGAGAGTTCTGTAACCTGCATGGTCTGTGGAAGGCTTAAAAATTTTTTACTCTTAAAACAGGAAAAACTACATGAAAAAATACGTTTGCACAATTTGCGACTATGAATACGATCCAGAAGTAGGCGACCCGGATAACGGTGTTGCAGCAGGTACCGCGTTCGAAGATATCCCGGAAGACTGGTCCTGCCCTATCTGTGGCGCTGGTAAGGGCGCATTTGAGGAAGCATAAGCACGTAACCTCCACCAGGTTATCCTGATGGAGGTTTTTTTTTCTATGAGCTGCATGTGTTGGTTGAAATCTTGCAGAGCAAAACAAGGAGTAATTAGGAGGCACCCATCTACAACCTGCTCAGCCTTTTGCATAACAGATATTCTTTTTCCTGTTCCCTTGTATTAACCCAAATTCAGCTTACTTCAAATTGTATTGCCTTCAACGAGTGAAACGACCAAGAGAAAAATCATGAGTAAAATTGTTTTTTTTGCTTTCCGTGGAGACCCGCTTTGCTTTATCCACGTGCTGCTCAATGGCCTGGAAATGGCTGAGAAGGGCATGGAGGGAAAAATTGTTCTTGAAGGAGAAGCGGTCAAACTGGTCAGCGAAATGGTAAAGCCTGATCACTTTCTCCATCAGCTCTACACTAAAGTGATGGAGAAGAACCTTATCGTTGGGGCTTGTAAGGCCTGTTCAAATAAACTGGGTGCAGTGGAAGCTATCGAAAAGGAAAGCATCCCCCTGATTGGTGAGATGGCCGGTCATCCTGCCATGTCAGACTATATCCAAAATGGATACACTGTGCTCACTTTTTAAATTTTACCACGAGGTGAACTTATGAAACCTGTTGCAATTGCAAAAAATATTTACTGGGTTGGAGCTGTTGACTGGCTCACCCGTGACTTCCATGGTTACTCCACCAATCGCGGTACAACCTATAATGCGTTTTTGATCATTGATGAAAAAGTCACCCTGATTGATACGGTTAAAGCCGAATACCAAAAAGACCTGATGCATCATATCTCCAGCATCATTGATCCGGAAAAAATCGACTACCTGGTGGTCAATCATGTGGAAATGGACCACTCTGGCTCTATTCCACAAGTGATTGATGCCATCAAGCCGGAAAAAATATTCTGCTCTAAAATGGGCCAGAAAGCGCTTCAGCAGCATTTTCACCGGGAAGACTGGCCATACCATGTGATCAAATCCAATGAAGAAGTCTGCCTGGGAGAACGGACCCTGAGTTTCCTGGAAACCCGGATGCTCCACTGGCCAGACTCCATGTTTACCTACGTTAAAGAGGATCAAATTCTGTTTAGCAGTGACGCCTTTGGTGAGCACCTGGCAACCAGCGAGCGTTTTGATGACGAGGTAAACCAGGATGTGCTCATGCATGAGGCTACCAAGTATTACGCCAACATCCTCACCCTCTTTTCACCGCTGATTAAAAAACTGCTGGCTCAGGTTGAAGAAATGCAGCTGCCCATCAAGATGCTGGCCCCGGATCACGGTGTGTTGTGGCGCGGTAACCCTCAGAAAATTATTGACGCCTACAAGAAATGGTCAAATAACGAAGGCAACGGAAAGGCAGTAATCATCTACGATACCATGTGGAAATCCACCCGCATGATGGCCGAGAAGGTTGCAGAAGGGCTGCTGGCAGAGGGTGTCAGCTACAAAATGATTGACCTGCAGGTGAACCATCGCAGTGATGTTATGACCGATGTTTTAGAATCAAGCGCTGTTATTCTTGGCTGCCCGACCTTAAACAACGGTTTACTGCCTCGTATGGCAGGTTTTCTGATGTATATGCGGGGACTACGCCCAACCAACAAAATTGGAGCTACATTCGGTTCTTTTGGCTGGTCTGGTGAGGCTGTGAAACTGATGAACGAACAGCTCAAGGAGATGAAGTTCACCATGGGTCATGAAGGATTACGTGTTCCTTACGTTCCAAAAGAAGAACACCTTGAGCAATGCGTTGAGCTAGGAAAAACCATCGCTCAGAAAACCAAGGATCTGGCTGCTGGAAAAGAAGTAGAGTCTGTTCTTTAACAGATTGTTGGAAAGGTACGCATCACCTCAAGGCTGAGAGGTGATGCGTTGTTATTTTTAGCCTACCCTTTAACCCGCTCAAACATGAGCTGGATTATTTCTTCAACAGGCTTATCCGAAGAGTCTATATACACTGCATCTGAGGCCTGCTTAAGAGGAGCTATGGCTCGTTCGCTGTCCGCTTTATCTCTTTTCATGATTTGCATGAGTAACTCCTGCTCATCCACCGTCTCACCCTTTTCACGTAACTGCCTGGCTCTGCGCTGCATTCGAATTTCTGGTTGGGCGTCCAGGTAAAATTTCCAGTGTGCTTGAGGAAAAACCACGGTTCCGGTATCACGTCCTTCGGCAACAATTTTTCCTGCTGCTCCCATTTTCTGTTGCAAGGCAGTGAGGTGCTCCCGGACAGGCGGGAGAGCAGATACAACTGAAGCAACCATCCCCATTTCAGGGGTACGGATCAGATGCCCCACCTCATTGCCATCCACTAATACCTGTACATCACCATCGTCCACGGCTGGTAGAAGTTCAAGCTGGAGTTGGCGTAACAGGTCAGCAAGTTGCTGCTCATCATTACAGTCGATACCATACTGCTGACAGGCAAAGCCCACTGCTCTATACATGGCACCGGTATCCAGGTAGGTGAACCCCAGTTTCGCTGCGAGCCCTCTTGAGACTGTTGATTTCCCCACACCTGAGGGGCCATCAATGGCCACCACAGCTACCTTAGACATAGCCAAGCTCTTTCAAGCACATTTTCAGCGCATTGATAAAGCGCTTGTTTTCAGCTTCCGTCCCAATGGTAATCCGGATAAAGTCAGGAAAACCGTACGCTTTCATGGAACGAACAATCACCCCCTTGTGCAGCATCGCCTCGTAAAGATCTGTGGCATCGCCTTTCACATCAATGAGAAAAAAATTGGTATGGGAAGGGTAGGGGGTACAGCCTAGTTTGGTCACCTCTTCAGAAAGCCAATGCAACCCTTTTGCAGTTTCCTCCAGCGTAAATGTATAGTGGGCTTCATCCTTAAGCGCTGCCAAGGCCCCTGTTTGGGCTGGAAGGTTTATATTAAACGGCTGCCGTACCCTGTGGAGCAAATCTGCTATCTCTTGAGCCATAATGCCAAAACCAACTCGCAAACCTGCCAAACCAAAGGCTTTGGAAAAGGTACGTAGGCTCACCAGATGGGGATACTGACCACTTCTTATGTAGCCCAGCACATCAATACGCTGCTGGGGAGCTACAAAATCAACATAGGCTTCATCTAGAACGACAACAACGCTCTCTGGTAGAGCGTCCATGAACCGCTCGAACTGGTCACCACGTATCAACGTGCCGGTCGGGTTGTTGGGGTTATCAAGGAAAATGAGCTTGGTTTTCTCACTCACTGATGAACTGATACCACCTAGATCATGGTGCATATCCTGCAACGCAAAGACCTTGTTTTCACCACCCCTGACCTGGACAAATTTTTGATACATGAGAAAGGATGGATGGGAGGTAATCACCTCATCCCCAGGGGTGACAAAAGCTTTAACCAGAAATTCAATGACTTCATTGGAGCCGTTACCCAGCACTATCTCACCGGGGTCAGCACCCAACCACTTTGCCAAAGCCTCTGTGAGGTAATAGCTTGAACCGTCTGGATAGCGGTGTAAGCCGTTCAGGGTTTGGGTTATGGCTTCCACAGCCTTGGGCGAAGGACCCCATGGGTTTTCGTTGGAGGCCAGCTTGATGGAGTCGGTCACTCCATATTCACGCTCCAGCTCATCCAGGGGTTTTCCCGGTGGGTAAGGAACGATATCTTTTATATTTTGTGGTACACTGAGTTGCATTCTTTTCTACCTTAAGCTGCTTCTATGGTTGGTTTCTTGCCAACTACCCCTGCCTGTTGTTCAAGGTTATAGGCAGCTTTTATTAACATTTCTTCATTAAAATAAGCTGCTTGCATCTGCATGCCAATGGGCAGTCCTGACGTGGTGAATCCACAAGGTACCGACATTCCTGGAATACCAGCGAGGTTCGCTGATACAGTAAGGATATCACCGAGATACATGGCTAAAGGATCATCCGCTTTTTCGCCAATGGGCCAGGCAGGAACAGGGGTTACAGGAGAAACAATCAGGTCGCACTGTTCAAAGACTTTCTCAAAATCCTGCTTAATTAAAGTCCGAACCTGGGACGCCTTCTTGAAGTAGGCATCGTAATAGCCTGCAGAAAGGGCGTAGGTACCGATCAAAATCCGTTTTTTGACCTCATCGCCAAAACCGTGGGAACGTGACTGGTTATACATATCAATAAGTGAGTCAGCACGCTTATCCCGATAGCTGTACCGTACGCCGTCGAAACGGGCCAAATTTGAGCTGGCCTCAGCTGGTGCGATGAGGTAATACACAGCAACGCAGTACTCGGTGTGGGGCAGGGTGACTTCCATCACCTCGGCTCCGGCCTGCTCAAGCATCTTGATACCACCACGCACTGCAGCTTCCACCTCTGGATCCAGCCCTTTACCAAAATACTCAGCAGGAATCCCGATGCGGACCCCTTTTAGCCCTGTTTCAAGGGCCCTGGTAAAGTCTGGTACGGGCTGATCAACAGAGGTGGAGTCGTGGGCATCATAGCCTGAAATAACGTTCATCATCAGGGCACAGTCACTCACATCTTTGGTCATGGGACCAACCTGGTCCAGGGAAGAGGCAAAGGCCACAAGACCATAGCGGGATACCCTGCCATAGGTTGGTTTCAAACCCACCACACCGCACAAGGAAGCTGGTTGACGGATGGAGCCACCAGTATCAGTACCAAGGGAAGCAAAACATTCATCAGCTGCCACTGCAACGGCAGAACCACCGCTTGATCCACCAGCTATATACCCTTTTTTCCAGGGATTTTCAGGAACCGTAAAGGCACAGTTCTCACTGGTGGAGCCCATGGCAAACTCATCCATGGCCAGCTTTCCAACAATGACCGCACCTGCTTCACGTAGTTTGGTTATAACGGTGGCATCATAGGGTGGGGTGAAGTGCTCCAGAATCTTCGAGCCACAGGTGGTGGGGAAGTCCTCAGTGCACAGCACATCTTTAACTGCAATGGGAATCCCGCACAAGGGGCCGCCTTTTCCCTGGCTCCGCAGCTCATCAGCCTGCTTTGCCTGGTTAAGCGCCAGCTCTTTGTTGGTGGATATATAGGCTTTCACGCAAGGCTCAACACGTTCAATCTGCGTGAAAACAGACTCGGTCAGCTCAACTGAGGTGGTTTCACCACTTTCAAGCAAACGCAACGCCTCATTAAGAGTAAGTGAAAAAAAGTTCATGATAATTGGGCTAAGAAAAAGGAAAACAGGTTGGTTGACTTTGCATTTACCGTATAACGCGAGGCACAACAAAGGACTCTTGGTTATCCTCAGGAGCATTACACAATGCCTTGCTCCTGTCCAGAGAAGGAATGACCACATCTTCCCTGAAAGCATTGACAACCTGCTGGGTGTGGGTGGTTGGTGAAACCCCTGCTGTGTCTACAGCTTCCAGCTTATCCATATAGTGTAAAAGCGTATCAAGCTGCTGGGTCATACGGTCTGTTTCATCTTCACTGAGGATCAGGCGGGCAAGTTTTGCCACATGCTGTACCTCTTCACGGGAAATCTTCATTGCGTTTACTTCCACTAAAGGTTCAAGATAGACTACCTTGCTTACAGGTGCCTCAGGTTTGGATAAGCACGGTTTTTCGCCATAACTAACCTGTGCACTGAACAATGATCGTAGGCAAAGGTTAGAGGGAGATTCCGTGAGGTGCCTGTGGTAGTCGTTACAGAGCTATTGTTTATACATTGAACTTGAAGAAAGAACAACCCCGGCAAATATTTCAACAAGGTCTGCATCAAAGTGCTTTCCTGCACACCTTCGCAGCTCTTCCACAGCCTCTATTTGGTTAAGATTTTTACGATAATTGCGCCGGGAGGTCATGGCATCATAGCTGTCTGCTATGGTAACGATGCGGGTTAAGGTGTCCAGCTCAGCGCCACTGCATCCATCTGGATACCCAGAGCCATCAATCTTTTCATGATGGTGACGGATAATCTCACGCTCTTTGTCCATAAAGCTCAGAGGCTCGATGATACTGGCCCCAACCTCGGGGTGTTTTTTTATCAAAGCCCACTCTTCTGGGGTCAGTGGACCTGGTTTTTGAATACAGGAAAGATCGACAACCAGTTTGCCAATATCATGGAACTGAGCTGCACGCTTGACAATACGCTTATCTTCACTGGACAGCTGTGCAGCATCAGCCAGCTTCATAGTATATTCAACAACTCTTTTCGTATGGCCTGCTGTGTATTCATCCTTTTCCTCCATGGCAGCCTGAAGGCTGGACATGATCTGGACAGTGGCCTTTTCCAGGTGGTTACTATATTTTTCAAGGAGCAGGTTTTTTTCAGCAAGTTCTCTGGTTTTATCGATTACCTCGGTTTCAAGATTTATTTTGTACAGCTTCTCATTTTTCAGAAACTGACGCTTTTCAATGGCCCGTTTCACCTTGACATGAAACATCTCCAGATCTCTTATGGGCTTGGTTAAAAAATCGTATGCTCCAAGATTTATAGCTTTAACAGCATAATCCATTGATCCTGCGCCAGTGAGAAATAACACTGGTGTGTCGATACCAAGCCGATGCAGTTGCTCAAGTGTCTCAAATCCATCCATCCCCGGCATATTGATATCAAGAATGATCACATCGAACTCATTATCAACCAGAGCCAGCGCCTCTAGTCCTGATTCAGCCGCGACCACCTCATAACCAAAAAGGTTGAGTATCTTTGTTATCGCCACCCTGACCAGAGTATCGTCGTCTGCTATGAGAATTTTACCACTCATACGTTTAGTCGCTAACCAATCAAATGGTTGTTATTATTTTACTCCAATAAAACCTTTGTCATGGAAAATCATATCCATTGCAATATCGTGCCCTTCTGTTGGTACGTTATCAACAATTTGTTCCTTAAAGCAAACACCTATACGAAAAGCGTTGTCCGCATGATTGCTTAAAAAACGGTCGTAATAGCCGCCGCCATATCCAAGTCGTGCTCCGTTTGGATCAAAGGCAAGGCCTGGTATTATCGCAACTTCTATCTGATCAGGTGGAACCATCCTTTTTTTAACCAGATCAGGGTGGAGTTCAGGAATGCCTTTAAACCCTTTTTCCAGTTCCTGAGTCGGATGAATAAGTTGTACAGCGTTCATCTCGCTCTGGGTACACACATGGGGTATAACGACATTTTTTCCCTGTTCTAGCAGCTTGTTTATGACCAAAGTTGTATCCACTTCAGTCTTATAACTGACATAGGTAAAAACAGTCTTTACAGCTCTTATCTGGAGAAACTGAAAAAGGTTACTACAAATATGTATGCTCTTTTCGCTTCTTTCCAGGGTCGTAAGGTTCTTTCGCAACAAACTGCATTGGCGACGAAGTTGTTTTTTTTCGCTTATCAAATGCTCACCCACAAAAAAAAGGCGGTACCCTTTAAGGATACCGCCTTTTTCTCTTCTGTTACAAAGAAAAAATTACATGGGTAATAACAACTTGTTGCTTTCTTCGTTCCAGGATACCACAAGGTACCATACCAAACAGAACAAAGCAATTATACCGAGCGCCCAGCCGTATCCAAATACATCCGGAAGATATACCCTTGCTCCAAGCCAGCCATTTGCTTCAAATTCAAAGTTTTTGAAGAGGGCATCAACCAGTGAGTTGGAAAGAGCGAAAAAGGGTACAACCAGCCACAGTTTAATTTGTCCTTCACCCACACGCCACAGGGTACCGGAACCACAACCGCCTGCCATCATGGCACCAACACCAAAAATGAAACCACCTATGAGCGCACCATGACCAAAGGTACCACGAACATAGTAAGCAGGGTTCAGTACAGATTCACCATCAAAGCGTACCGGAACACCATATTTGAGCACTGCAGCACCGACTGCAACTATGAGAATGGACAGTGCAACTGAGCGTGCCATGGTGGAATCACCAGTCATGTGCGGCTCACGAAACCCCTGAATCATACACCAGCGACCACGCTGCATAGCGTACCCAATAGCAGTTGCAATAAGTACAATCCCTGAAAGGGAGGTGATATACTCTTCAAAGTCATCACCTTCGTATCCAGCATACTTTACAGCACCCCAGATGAGAACACCCAGGCCCAATACACCAAAAATAATCTGCACAGGATAAGGAATTTCTAAAGTAAAGGAGCCACCATTACCCCATTCCACATTTTCCATTTCCCAATACAGCAGCCACAAGCCAAGCAGGGCACCAGGAATGAGCCCCACCCACATGGCAAAACCGTTTGCTGCCAGGTTACCAATAGCATTGTACATACCACCAACATTACAACCACCAGCCATGGCAGAACCAATCCCCATGAGGACACCAGCAATCATCGCTTTTACATATTCACGTACCGGTGGAAAACGGAAAGCAAACTGACCGCCAAGACAGGCAGAGATAAAAGCACCACCGATCAGCCCAAGACCAATGACTGACCCGGTATTGAACCATATGGATTTGTTGAGCAAAAATGTACCATCTTCATCAATGAAACCAGTAAGTTCAGCAAGTTCCTCGCCACTGAACAAACCAGCACTGTAGAGGATCCAGTCACCCCAGTTCCTGATAGCCCCAACAGCACCCCATGGCCGCCACCAGGCCATGATCAGAATACTCAACAATGCGACCACAATACCTGTGGTTACTGCATTCCACTCGTCCTGGCATAAGGCCTTGTACAAGCGTTTAAACTTTTCCCAAAACAGCTTTACATCTTCCATTAACTGCCTCCTTAAACCCTTAAAAATACCTTAATTTTACCAAAACCATAAAAGATGGTTAAGATACCTTTACCCCTTAATTTTGTTAATAACCTCAAATGAGTAGAACAATATAACACAACATTGAACATTCATTCAGTAAAAAAGAGCATAACGAAGATGAATGGTTACTCAGTATTCAGTTTATTCGTCTTGACAAACATACCTATCTTCTTTACTTTTAACTGTCTATTTCGTGTTCAAAACAACACAAATAACTGTTATTTTTCTTAGGAGGAAAAAATGAGTGATGTAAAAGTAGCACCTGAAGGTCTGGAAGTTGCCTCAGTTCTCGATGCTAAAGGTTTGAGTTGCCCAATGCCTCTGCTTCGCACCAAAAAAGAAATTGGTAAAATAGGTTCTGGAGATATTCTCCACATCATGGGAACTGATCCAGGTTCCAGAAACGACATTCCTGGTTGGTGTGAGCGCGCTGGTCACGAATATTTGGGCGAAAAAGAAGAAAGCGGTTATATCAGCTTTTTCATCAAGAAAGGGTAATTTACCTGTAAATCCTTTAATGGAGGCAAAAGCAAATGGCTGCTGATGCTAATAAATTCGGTATTTTCGTTACCTGCCCACAGAATATGCGCCATATCCTCGGATTAACCCAGGCTGCTATTCGTGCAGGTAAGGAAGTTATGGTCTTTTTTACTTTTAAGTCTGTTCACCTTACCAAAAGCCCTGAATTCTGGGAAATGGCACAGCTTTTAAAAACTGAAAATCTGGCCATCTGTACAGACAGTTACATCTGTGAAGGATACGATCATGAAAACGATATTCCTCGTGGTCTTATCAACAAGCAGATGCGTACCCAGGCTTTTCATGGCGCTATTCTTGAAGAGTGCGAAAAGTACATTGTAATGTAAGGAGATACGGATATGGAATCATTAAAAGTATATATTTTGATAGCCAACCGTGTGTATAACGATGGTATCCGTTCCGGACTGGGACTTGCCGTTGAAAATCATTACGCATATCCGGTTATCATGAATGGCGAATTTCCAAAAATGACAGAATATATGACGGAAAATATCGCCTGGATAGCTGATATGGAAGGTCAGGTATACAGCTGTGGTGCTGAAGCTCCTACTGATATGCCCGAAGGTTCTGAAATTGAGAATATTTCTCTTGAAGAACTTGGCGAAAAAATGCGTGACGCAGATGTTATTATTCCTTTTGGTATGCCAAAAGGCGCACATGAGCCACCAGCGGCTTGCAGTTAAGGAGGTTTTCCCATGAGTGATGAAACAATGAAAATTCTGCAGGTGTACCGTTCAGAACCAACCGAAGATGTACAAACCTTGGTTGCTATTTTAAACCGTGACCGTGATGCAGATGAGTTCAAGCTGTACAAAGATCAGCCCAACTACGATGTTCTTCTGCAGAAGATTTATGCTGCGGATAAGACTGTTTGCTGGTGGTAAGATCTAGGCTTTATAAAAGCTTTCTTAAAACCCCGCTACCTTACTGGTGGCGGGTTTTTTTGTATCTTTTCCATGATACTATCGTGAAAAAAGGGTCTGAACTGACGAATTTTCTCATTTTCCCTGGTAGGGTTAATTCTGTTGCTGAGAAGTACAACTATTATCTCCTTTTCTGGATCCATCCATAAAGACGTTCCTGTAAAGCCCAGATGACCAGCACTGTTAGGTGAAAAATATTGTCCGCTTGTTGAATTGCCAATAGTTGGTGTATCAAAACCGAGATACCAGTTTGAGTGAGCTGTATAATGGTTGAACAGCTGGTAAAAAGGTATCCCTGAAAGGGATGTTCTTTTTTCGACCCAACTATCCAGTATATGTTCACAAAGAAATAATACCCCGTAAATATTACCAAAAAGACCGGCATGTCCGGCAACACCACCTAAAAGGTAACAGTGCTCATCGTGTACCTGGCTTTGCATTACTGTATTTCGCCAGTCACATTGTTCTGTTGGGGCAATATTGAGAGGTGGTATTGGTTTGTGTCTATTTTCCAAAGGAAGAAAAAAAAGGTGTTCTGTTAGCCCCAGAGGCTTGGTTATGGTCTGATTAAAGAACGTATCAAGCTCCATGGTCGTAATACGCTTAATCAATTCCCCGAGCAGGATGTACCCCCAGTCACTGTATATATTTTTCTCCCCTGGTTTATACTCAAGCTCTTCGTTGAGAATATTATGGAGCAAGGTACGTTTATTATGCTCAGCAAAAATGGAGGAAAAACGCTTAAAATAAGGGGTATAGGCACGAAAACCTGCACTGTGGGAGACTAAGTGTCCAACAGTTATTCGTTCTTTGTCATCCCCTGTTTTAAGTGCATTAAAATAGTCAGCAAGAGGTGTATTCCAGTCAATACAACCTTGCTCGATAAGTTTTACAATGCATCCTGCTGTGCATAAAGGCTTGGTTAAAGAAGCCAAGTCATAATAACTATCTGAAGTAACATCTAATTTTTGACTTCCTCTGGAAAGTTTCCCCGCCTGTCCAGTGGCACGCACCCTGTGTACCCCTCTACCAATACTGACTCCTGCCACACATCCTGGAAAGACATTTTCAGCAACACCGGTGGCACATAAATGAATAAGGATTTTTTCCAGAGTTTCTGATTGTGATTTAGCCATGGCAAAATAGAATATTTATTTGAATTTTCAGTTCTTTTAAGGTATCTTTACGTGTTTGTTTAAAACTCTTTGAATAACCCTGTTAATAATGTGTTCAAAACTCTTTTCTCAGCGTAATCCTCACTTTTTCCAAAAATTAAAAATATTCATTGAACAATTTTTAAACGGATAATTTATAAAAAATATTAGCTCGTTAAAGAGTTAATCCACAAACAAACAACCCTAATAACAATAACAAAATTTATATAAATAAAGGATTTTTATTATGGCCTTTCAGTTTAACATAAACAGGGATGACCTCCTTAAAGCGATTAGCACCCTGCAGAACATAACCAGTAAAAAGGGAACCCTGGCTATTTTATCCAATGTTTTACTTGAAGTAGAGCATGATAAGGTCACCTTTATAGGTACAGATCTGGAAATAGGGCTTAAACAGATAGTCCCAGCAGAGGTAATCACCCCTGGTTCCTTAACCCTGCCTGCTAAAAAACTCTTTGAGGTCGCCAGAGAGTCAGGTTCTTCCACTGTATCTTTTGAAGAGGAAGACAATAATTGGGTGAAAATAACTGCTGGTCCCAGTTTATATAAGCTGGCTGGGATGGTAAGTGACGAGTTTCCTCAATTTCCTGAATATGACGAAGAAAAGATGGTGAGCGTTGAAAGTGCAATTATTGCTGATCTGGTGGATAAAACCATTTTCTCTATTGCCCAGGATAAAGAAACCATGTTCAGCCTTACTGCTGCGCTCTTGCAAAAGGTTGAAGAGAATGACAAGCTCTTTTTAAAAATGATCTCTTCAGATGGTCATCGCTTAACCTTGATGAGCAAGGAAGTGGATGAAAGCCTTGCCGGATTACACATGAACCCTGTTACCCTTATTCCACGCCGGGGAGTTCAGGAAATCCGTAAGTTCTGTGATAATACCGACACGTTCTCTTTTGGAATTGAAAAAAAACAAGCGGTTTTAAAGAGTAATGACAGTCTGCTTATTATCAGACTTATGGAAGGAGAATTTCCCGATTACGAAACCATTTTAAACTCTCTAAGTGAAAACAATATAATCCGTATAGACAGGTTAAGGTTCTTGGAGAGTTTAAAACGAATTAACCTCTTCACCGAAGACCTGTTCCACGCCATTAAGATGGAAATTGATGGAGAACACATTGTCCTCACATCTCAAAATGCTGATTTTGGTTCGGCAAAAGATGAGTTTAATGTGAAATATGAAGGGGAACCTTTGTCTCTAGGTTTTAATTGTCGTTATTTCATGGATACTCTCCAGGTTGTAGAAGGAGAAATAATCAAGGCAAATATAAATTCTGATGATAGTCCCTGTCTTATTACCTCAGAGGATGATGAAGGGTTTGTCTCCATCATTATGCCCATGAAGCTCTAAATTGGAGTTTATGTCATCCATTGCAATAACAATACTGACCACTGGCGGAACCATCGATAAAATTTATTTCGATGCTGAAAGTGAGTCTAAAATTGGTGATCCCCACACGTCATTGCAGCCACTCAACTGCTACCAAAAGGGGGCTACATTGCAATGAATGGCAGCAATATTTTGATCCATTGACGACACCAAAAGCAGAAAAAAAAGATGTGAATCCTTATCTTTTTCTACCACATATAACCTGTTTTCATACGGGTTACATTTCTTGTTAACATCATAGAAAGGAAAAACGTGAGCGAACAGAATCAATCCTCCTATGGAGCTGAACATATTAAAGTACTTGATGGGCTGGAGGCTGTCAGAAAGCGGCCAGCCATGTACATTGGCAATACTGCTGAAGAAGGACTTCACCATCTTATTTATGAAGTTGTTGATAACTCCATAGACGAGGCTTTGGCAGGCCATTGTGACCGGATTAAGGTAACTATCCATCAGGATAATTCGGTTACTGTAAGCGATAATGGCAGGGGGATTCCGGTGGATATGCATCCCACCGAAAAAATGTCTGCCCTGGAACTGGTCATGACCACGCTCCATGCCGGGGGTAAGTTTGATAAATCCAACTACAAGGTTTCCGGTGGTTTGCACGGGGTAGGGGTTTCAGTGGTTAATGCACTCAGCAGCAGTGCCTTTGCCGAAGTTAAACGAAACGGCAAAATTTATAAACAGACCTATGAGGTGGGGCTCAGAACCAGTGATCTGGAAGTAATTGGGGAAAGCGAAAAAACTGGAACCACTATTTATTTTATTCCTGATCCAACCATCTTTACTGAAACCACCACATATAAATACGAAATCATCAAAAACAGGCTGCGTGAGCTGGCCTTTTTAAATAAAGGAATCCGGATTTATCTCAAGGATGAACGCTCAGGTGCTGAGGATAAATTCCACTTTGAAGGCGGTATTACTTCCTATGTGGAGTATTTAAACCGCAAAAAGACACCTATCCATCCTGAGCCAATTCTTTTAAGCGGAGAAAAAGAGAATGTCCAGGTGGAGGTGTGTTTTCAGTATTTTGATGGCTATACAGAGCGAGTTTCCTCTTTCGTAAACAACATTAATACCCGGGAAGGGGGAAGCCATGTAGCTGGTTTCAGGGCTTCATTGACAAAATGCATTAACCGTTATGCCAGTGATGATCTGGTCCCGAAAAATCTCAAAGAAAAGATGGGCGGTGATGATGTACGGGAAGGGTTGACCTGTATAATATCCACTCGAGTCCCTGATCCACAGTTTGAAGGACAAACCAAAACCAAGCTGGGCAACTCAGAAGTAAAATCCATAGTTGAATCCATCTGTAATGAAAAATTAGGTATATATCTTGAGCAAAACCCTGGAGTTGCTAAACGGATATTAAGTAAAACTGTTGAAGCAGCACGAGCAAGAGAAGCCGCCAGAAGGGCACGTGAGTTATCGCGTAAAAAGGATGGTCTCTCTGTAATGATGGCTGGTAAACTTGCTGAGTGTCAGTCAAAAAAACCAGAAGAACGTGAACTGTTCATAGTTGAGGGTGATTCTGCTGGAGGTTCAGCCAAACAGGGAAGGGACCGCACAGTTCAAGCCATCCTGCCGCTGCGCGGGAAAATTATGAACGTGGAAAAAGCACGTTTTGATAAAATTCTCAACTCAGAAGAAATTAAACAACTCATAGCTTCCCTTGGAACTGGCATAGGAAGAGAAGAATTTGATGTGGAAAAACTGCGTTACCATAAAATCATCATTATGACCGATGCTGATGTGGATGGTGCGCATATCAGAACCCTGCTCCTGACCTTTTTTTATCGTCAAATGCTGCCTTTGGTTGAACAGGGTTTTATCTATATTGGTCAGCCACCCCTGTATCGTCTGGGCAGGGGGAAGAAGGAAAAATACTTTATTGATGATGATACCTTAAATGCGTATCTCTATTCACAAGCCAGTGAGCTTTTTTCCTTAAAAACTTCTGATGATAAAGAGGTAAGCGGTGCTGCCATGGTGGAACTGCTGCAAAAACTCTCTGTTTTTGAAAAAATTTTAGCTCACCTGGATCGCTTAAATGTTCAAGAAAACATGACCCTCTTTCTACTCCAAAACAGCGTTCGTTCTGCTGATCAGTTTCAGGAAAAGGAATTTGTCCAACACCTTATCACTGAACTGCAACCGCTCAACCCGATAATAGGTAATATACGACCATGCAGATGGCGTCCATCCTGTTATGAGGTAGATGTAACCTTCCGTGGTCAGTCATTGATAATGTCTACCTTGGGACCAAATATTCCGCTTATTAATGAATATAGGCAGGCTCTGGAAATGTATGAAAGTGTGCGCGAATATCTTAACTGTTCTTTCACCCTTACCCGTAACACTGCTGATGGTACAGGCAAGGTGATCGAGGAAGAAAACTGGCACAGCTTGATAGAACGTATTCGAACGGAGACTTTTAAAGGCAGCCATCTCCAGCGCTATAAAGGTCTTGGTGAGATGAATCCGGAACAATTATGGGAAACCACCATGAATCCGGAAAATCGGACCCTTATTCAGGTAAAAATAGATGATGCCGAGATGGCTGATGATGTGTTCTCAACCCTTATGGGAGATAAGGTTGAACCGCGACGGGAATTCATCCAAAATCATGCTTTGGAAGTAGCTGATCTCGATATTTAACGATCATAAAGAAATTGCGATGGGTACGATAATAAAAACCATCACAAAGAAATAGGATATACGTAATGACAGAGTTTTCTGAAACCGAAGAAATGGAAAAACCAACAGTTTCTATAGAAAAGGAACTGAGTAAATCCTATCTTGATTATGCCATGTCGGTCATCATTGGCCGTGCCCTGCCTGATGTGCGCGATGGACTTAAGCCGGTACATAGAAGGGCGCTGTATGCCATGCGCGAATTGGGCAATACCTACAACAGGCCCTATATAAAATCTGCCCGGATTGTCGGGGATGTCATCGGTAAATACCACCCCCATGGTGATACTGCTGCCTATGACACCATTGTACGGATGGCGCAGCATTTTTCCATGCGCTATCCTTTAGTTGACGGGCAGGGGAACTTTGGCTCCATGGATGGTGATTCTCCAGCGGCCATGCGTTACACCGAAGCACGGATGACCAAACTGGACCAGGAGATTGTAGCTGACCTGGACAAGGAAACCGTTGATTTCATTCCCAACTACGACAACTCCCTTAAGGAACCAGCAGTCCTGCCTTCAAAGATACCTAATATTCTTATCAATGGCTCAGAAGGTATTGCAGTGGGGATGGCAACAAAAATTCCCCCTCATAACTTAAATGAAGTTATTAACGGATTGATAGCCCTTATTGATAATCCCAGTATCTCCATCCACCAACTGATGGAGACTATAACCGGGCCTGATTTCCCTACCGGTGGATTTATTTGTGGTCGAGCTGGAATTCGTGAAGCTTACGAGACGGGCAGGGGAGTGGTGACCATACGTTCCACCAGCCACATTGAGGAGCGGGGCAAAAATGGTGAGTCCATTGTTATCACCGAAATTCCCTACCAGCAAAATAAGGCAACTCTGGTTGAAAAAATTGCCTTGTTGATGAAGGAAAAACGGGTTACCTCCATTGCTGAAATTCGTGATGAGTCAGACCGTCAAGGGGTACGGATTGTTCTTGATCTAAAAAAAGACGAAATCCCTGATATCGTCTTAAACCAGCTCTACAAGATGACCCCGTTACAAAAGAGTTTTGGGATCATCCTGCTCTGCATTGTGAATAACAAGCCGGAAATCCTTAACCTCAAACAGGTGTTGGAGCATTTTCTGGTTCACCGTCGTACCGTTGTGTATCGCCGGACAGCCTATGAGCTGCGAAAAGCTGAAGAGAAAGCCCATATTCTGGAAGGGTTGAAGATTGCCATTAACAACCTGGATGCGGTTGTTGAGCTTATCAGGGCTTCGGCAAATCCAGCTGAGGCAAAGGCAGAGTTAATTCGTCGCTTTGAGCTTTCTGAAATTCAGGCCCAAACCATTCTGGATATGCGGCTCCAGCGTCTCACCGGCCTTGAGCGTGACAAAATAATAAGTGATTACAACGATATTGTAGAAAAAATTGCCTGGTTAAAACAGGTGCTGTCTGACGATAATCTGGTGGTTCAGATTATCCGTAAAGAATTTGAACAAATCCGTGACGAGTACGGTGATGAGCGCCGCACCGAGATTATCGATGCGCCTGATGATATTTTACCAGAAGACCTGATTATCCCGGAAGAGATGGTGGTTACTGTCTCTCACACCGGCTACATTAAACGTAACCCTCTTAACCTGTACCGTGCTCAAAAACGGGGTGGAAAAGGGGTTAAAGGGATGGTCACCCTGGAAGACGATTTTGTGACCAACCTTTACACCGCTTCAACCTTGGATACCTTCATCTTTTTTACCAACACTGCGCGGGTGTTCTGGAGAAAGGTGTATGAGTTACCCATGGCAGGCAGAACAGCTCGTGGTAAGGCTGTGGTGAACCTGCTTGAATTGGGTGAGAAGGAAAAGGTAGCCGCCATTTTATCGGTAGCTGATCTTGCCAATGTAGATGATTCCCAGACTGTTTTGACCGTTACCAAACTTGGCAGGGTGAAGAAAACGTCTATTAAGGAATATAAGAAGCCGCTGCGTAAAGGTAAGTTTGGCTTAACCATCAAAGAAAATGATGAAATCCTCACCGCAGCTATCACCACCGGAGATGATGAGATTTTTCTGGTAACCAAAAAAGGTCTTTCCATTCATTTCCATGAGTCTGATGTGCGGACCATGGGCAGGCTTGCTTCAGGTGTCAAGGGAATTACCCTTGGTGAAGGAGACGAGGTTGTCGGAGTATCCGTATTAAAAAGCGATGACTCCATTCTGACTGTAACAGAAAATGGTTATGGAAAGCGGACAGCAGTATCAGAGTACAAACTCCAAAACCGTGGTGGTAAAGGCGTTTTTGCCATTAAAACCAGCGAACGTAACGGCGATGTGGTCGGTGTTCTGCCAGTGGATGATGATGATCAGGTAATGCTTGTTGCCAACTCAGGCAAGGTCATCCGCATGTCTATGGATAACGTCCGGATCATTGGTCGTAATACCCAGGGGGTGCGGCTTATCAACCTTGAAGAAAATGAAAAGGTTGTGGGGATGTCCATGTTGGCCCGTGAAGAAGAGGTTTCAGAGGAAGAGGAAGATGTTGCAAGTACCGAAGATTAAAAAAACTGCAGTCATTGGAGCGGGCAGCTGGGGTACGGCTCTGGCCATTTTGCTGGCAAAAAAAGGTGAGCAGGTATGTCTGTGGGGTCACGAACAAGAGCACATAGATAACCTGGAAAAGGATAAGGAAAACAAGCTGTTCCTCCCAGACTTTCCCTTACCGGATAACCTCAAGCTCACCGCTGATGTACACACAGCAGTGAGCAGTGCAGATTGCGTGGTAATGGTGGTGCCATCCCATGTATACCGTGAGGTGTTTTACCAGGTTTTCCCTCACTTACAGGAAGGAACCTTAATCGTCTCTGCGGTAAAAGGGATCGAGATCGGTACCAGAATGACCATGCACCAGATCATGGAAGAGATCAGCCAGGAGAAAAAGGATACTGTTCACTTGGGAGTTATCAGCGGGCCAAGCTTTGCTAGAGAGGTGGCCGGGGAACAACCCACAGCAGTTACGGTTGCTTTTAAAAACGAAGCTGCTGCTGTGGCAGTACAACAACTTTTTTCAACAGAATATTTCCGCACCTACACCTCTTCTGATGTGATGGGATTGGAGATCAATGGAGCACTGAAAAATGTAATAGCCATCGGTGCTGGCATCTCTGATGGGCTTGGTTTTGGCCTCAATACCAGGGCAGCCTTAATAACCAGGGGACTTGCTGAGATGAGCCGCATGGGGACAGCCATTGGTGCTGATAAAGCCACCTTTGCCGGACTCGGTGGGCTGGGTGATTTGGTTTTAACCTGTACCGGAAACCTGAGCCGTAACCGTTCAGTGGGGCTTAAACTTGGTGAAGGGAAGAGTCTGGATCAGATTCTAGCAGAAATGACCATGGTAGCAGAAGGAGTGAAAACAACCAAATCCTGCTACAACCTGGCAAAACAGCTCGGGGTGGATATGCCCATTCTTGATCAAATGTATCAGGTGCTCTATGAAAATAAACCGTGTGCAGCAGCAGTTAACGATTTATTCAGTAGAGAGCTGAAGAAGGAAGACTTCTAATAACCACCCTTTCATTTATCGAAGGGCAACCACAACAAAGTCTTGCGTCATAGAAAACAAAACGCAGCTCCCCAGGGATAAGAATACAGAGATAACCATGGGGTTACGGCGTAAGGAAGTACATTTTTAAATACATTGGGCAGTGATGTGAAGTGCACAACACTGCCCAGGCAAGTCACTATTTCTTCACTTCAAAACGCTCCTGGGACCAGTCATTATCCATAAATTGTGACTCATCTGGTTTAGGAGGTTTTGTTTCAAGCATTCGCTGCCGTAACCACACCTTGACCTTTTCAATTTCTGAAGCAAACTCAGCAAGTGCTTTGCCCCGGTGGCTCACCTTGCTTTTTTCTTCCATGCTTACTTCTGCAAAGGTTTTACTAAATTCCTTATAGAAAAAAATCGGATCATAGCCAAAGCCGGATTCTCCACGTGGTGCTTCAAGAAGTTCACCTTCACACCTTCCTTCCCAGGTAAGAGCTGGCCCTTTTGGAGTAGCAAGGGAAAGGACACACATAAATGCAGCAGATCGATCTTCCACACCTTCCATTTCCTTGAGCAGCTTTTCGCAATTATCCTGATCCGTGGCATGTTCTCCTGCATAGCGGGCAGAATATACACCTGGTCGACCCTCAAGAGCAGCAACCTCAATGCCGGAATCGTCAGCAAGACAAGGCAAGCCAAGCATTTTAGAGTAATGAAGTGCCTTTTTGTAAGCATTATCATCAAAGGTAGCACCATCTTCAACAGGCTCTGGCATGGGGCCGAAATCCTTGATGGTTTTAATATCTAGAGATGACCCTTCAAGCAGCTTCTGTATCTCACGGAGTTTATTTTTATTTCCTGTTGCAAGTACTATAATGTTATCCATGGTTTTTCTCTTGTGTGGAGGAGCTCAGCGTTGTTGCTGCTTTCTCATTTTTTTGCGTAACTTCTTATCGTATCGTTCCTGCTCACTATAAATGCAGCCACAGTAAGGTTGCCTGTACAAATCCATTGCTATGGATGTATCAATACCTTGCTGCCAACCCTCACGAAAATCCTCGTAATAAAAATTGACCCCATACTCCTCGGCCAGTTTCTTACATTTGGCTATCATGGACTGATGATTTTGATACTTCGAGTAGAGCAGGGTGGTGGTAAAACTATCCAGACCCTTTTCAGCAGTGTATTTTGCCACCTGTTTCAAGCGCATGTCATAGCATAACCCACATCGCTTGGATTCGTTGAACACAACCTGCTGCAAAAACTCTGTAAGTCCATAGTTGGTGTCTATTTCGACTTCAAAATCTGTCAGCTTTGCAAACTCCCGTAAGGCTGCTATGCGTCGTTTAAACTCCCGATAAGGGTGAATATTGGGATTGTAAAAATATCCACTTACCTGATGACCTTTCGCTCTTAAGCTTTTCACTGGATACACTGCACAAGGCCCACAGCACACATGAAGCAGAATATTCACTATTTTACCTTATACTGTTTAGGGTTAATCCCATACCCGTGGATCTTATAGTTTATGATCCTCAAGCTGGTATCCAGGCTTTTGGCAGCCCTGGTCTGGTTACCGTTGTTCTTTTTTAACGCATCAACTATAAGTTCTCGTTCAAAATTTTCAACCGCTGTGGAGAGGGAAAGCGGTTTATCTGAATGGGTACTTTCTGAGGTCTGGAGGGTGGGTGGCAGGTGGATGGATGTAATAGCAACCTCATCACAGATAAGCACAGCCCGCTCGATACAGTTCTGCAGCTCACGCACGTTCCCGGGCCAATGATACTGCATGAGCAGGTCAATGGCAGCAGTGGAGATACGTTGAATGTGCTTGTTGTTCTCATTTGCATATTTTTCCAGAAAATGCTCTGCCAGGAGCAGAATGTCAGAGCGGCGCTTTCGTAAGGGCGGCAGGTAAATAGGAAAGACATTAAGACGATAGTAGAGATCCTCTCTGAAGCTCATATCCTTGACCGCTGCTTCCAGATTTTTGTTGGTTGAAGCCACCAGTCGAATGTCTGTTTTCATCACGGTTGATGACCCCAAACGCTGAAAGGTCCGCTCCTGGATAACATTGAGCAGTTTTACCTGGACACTGGGACTGACTTCACCAATTTCATCAAGAAAGAGGGTGCCGCCTCTGGCAAGCTCAAAACGCCCCTTTTTGATGGCCGTAGCCCCGGTAAACGCCCCTTTTTCATGACCAAACAACTCACTTTCAAGCAGGGTTTCAGGCAGGGCAGAGCAGTTGACCACCACAAAGGGTCCCTTGGCGCGGCTGGAGTTATGGTGGAGTGCCTTGGCCACCATGGTCTTACCTGTTCCTGACTCACCTCTGAGCAAAACCGTTGCGTTGGAGTCGGCAACCCGTTGAACCATGTCATACACTTCTTGCATTCGTGATGAGTTGCCAATAATTTCTTCAACCCGATTTTTAGCAGACAGCTCTCGTTTGAGCCGCGAGTTTTCCTGGCGCAACGCTTCCTGCTCCTCATTGACCCGTTGAATTCGCTCAACGGTTTGGGAAATAAGGCTGCTGGTAATGGTGAGAAAGCGAATATCCTGCTCGGATTTTGCGCCAAATCCATCCTCATACACCCGGTCAATAGAGAGCGCACCAATGGATTGGCTGCCTGTAAGGATGGGAACGCAGAGAAAGGAACTTTTCTTTTTTTGTTCATCGCCCCGACTGCGGGTACGGTTAAGAAAATGGGGATCACTACCAATCTGAGGCACGATTATGGGTTCACCGGTGGCAACAACCTTGCCAGTGATTCCTTCACCAAGTTTATAGCGACCCCGTTTTCTTGCCTCTGCAGTGATATCACGGGCAATCTCAACCTCAAGTTCGCCTGTAGCTGGATTTATAATAGAGACGGTGCCGTTATCCATCCCTTTTACCTCAGCCAGGGTGCGCATAACGTTTTCCAGGCAGTCCTTCAAGGTGGATGCTGAGGCCAGGTGGCGGGTAATTTCGTACAAACAGGTCAGATTTTGAATTTCCTCTTCGTGAAGAGGTGGATAGTTTGTTGTTTGATCCATATTATTCAATATGTTATACTCAGTATTGACAGTGGGGCTCTGAAATGGTATTAAGCCCATCGATCGGAGGAATGGCCGAGTGGTTGAAGGCGGCGGTCTTGAAAACCGTTGTACGAAAGTACCGTGGGTTCGAATCCTACTTCCTCCGCCACACAGGGAGAGATGACCGAGTTGGCCGATGGTGCTCGCCTGCTAAGCGAGTGTGGGGGTTATACTCCACCGAGGGTTCGAATCCCTCTCTCTCCGCCATGCATAGTATACGTGCCGATTGGTTTCAATCGGCACTTTTTTTATGTCCGTTTTCCTTCCAGACAGCTTCTCCAATTGCCCTGTAGGCCCTATATAGAACTTCTATCTCTGTTCAAAATGGGCTCTAGTACTAGCATATTCGCCATACCACAACAACGATAAAGATAACCAATTTGTAATAAATGGAAGTTGTGGTGTTTCAAAAAAGTGAGAGTTGCGTCTTTTTGAAAAGGATAACGCTGGCAGGAGGTCTAATCAGCCAGTTGTAATAGAGCGTTCCAGTTACCCAGGGCATAAAAGGGGAAGTGGGGAAGCTTTAGGATTGTGGAGTGTTTCTTACCCCAGGCACGAATCTGATTTTTACATGGAAAAACCCGGTCACGGCTGGTGATAATTTTATGGGTGAAGATATCAGGAGCTGCTTTGTGGTTGGTATAGTGCTCTTTGAACCCATTAAGCTCAGTAAGCAGTTTGTCCATGATCCGTGGAGGTTGGTGCTTGAAAAAGAGCTGTTTTTCCTCCTCATCAGTGAACATTGAGCTATAAAAGGCTTCAAGGGTTGTCGCTGTAAAATTCCCTGCAATAGCATCATAGCTTAACGGGGGAATGCCTTGTGTTTTATGGACCGGGTTAAGGGTTCCACCTATAGCCATTTTCAGGGTGAAGATTTCATCGAACTCTTTAAGCAGGTAACCCGACATCCATACTCCCATGGACCAGGCAACCAGGTGGCAGGTAGTGTAGCCCTGGAGCTGTTCAAACAGTTTTTCCGGAAGGGGACCAAGGTTGGTGTAGTTGGAGACCATCAACACATCCACGCCACCTGCTGCAACAGGGACAAAGGGGTGCGCACTCATGCCCCAGCCAGTCATAAACAGAATACACTCCTTTGCTCCTGAGCGATGTAACCAGCAGCTTTCCATGTTACTTTCCAGGAAGTGCCTGAGCGATAAGGGCAGGCAGTGGTTCCAGCTGCTCCCAACTCATGGCTGCGTTTATACTTAAGCGAAGCCTGGAGGTGTTCGCTGGTACAGTGGGTGGGCGGACCGCCTTAACCCAAAAACCGTGAGAGCTTATCTTTTCAGCAGTGGCTACAGCAAGGGCTGCATCACCGATCATTACCGGAATGATGTTACTGGTTCCAAAGGTTATGAGCCCATGTTGAGTTAAGCTTTGGCGAAGATGCTCTGCCATCCGGGCAACCCGCTTACGCTCATCATTTAAGTGGGGAATTTTCTTCAGCACATGACACAGCCAGTGTACATTTATGGGGGGCAGGGCGGTGGTAAATATTTGTGATCTTGCTGTGTTAAGCAGGTAATCAGCAAGTTTTCTGGAGCAGACAATAAAAGCTCCCTGGCCTCCATAGGCCTTGCCAAAGGTTCCGGTCAGCAGCTCTATCTCGCCTGTTACACCGTATTCTTCGCCAAGGCCGCACCCGGTGTTCCCCCTGATGCCAGCCCCGTGGGCATCATCAACGTACAGTGCAGCATTCCAGCGATTTTTTATTTCCACCAGCCGGGTCAGGTCTGCCTCATCACCATCCATACTGAAGATGGATTCCGTCACAATGTACACATGGCGATAGGTGGCCCGCTCCCGTTCAAGCACCCTTTCAATGGCCTCGTAATCAAGGTGGGGGTAGCGGATAACCCTGGCTCTGGAAATCTGCATCCCATCAATGAGGCTGGCATGACAGAATTTATCTGCCAGAATCAAATCCTGCTTTTCTGCAAGGGCAGGCAAGATACCGATATTGATGTGGTACCCGGAGTTAAAAACCAGCGCTGCCTCTTTATTGTAAAGCTGTGCAAGACCTTTTTCCAGTTGCTTGTAGGGTGAGGTGTTGCCAGTCATTAAGCGTGAGGCCGTGGATCCCAAACCAAAATAGGACAACATGGTCCCAGGGGAAAGGCTGGAAAAGAACTCTGAATGCAACTTACGGTTGGTTGCCAGACCCAGATAGTCGTTACCGGCAAGATTGAGATAGGTTTGGCCATCAATTTGAACTTCCCCTCCATCCTGATGATGCAAAGGAGTTACCTGACGAAACTGCCCCTGATCAACAATTGATTGCAGTCGGTCTATCAGCTGGTTCTGAAGAGCATTTCCCATTAATACCTCACGTTATCCCACATACTCGTTGTACATATCCTCGCTGAATCCAACGATAACCTTGTTACCGATTTTTAAGGTGGGAGCCCGCAAATTGCCAGTGCGTCCAAGACTTTGCTTTAAAATAATTTCTTTATCGTCACTTTTTGGATTGTACACGGTGAATTTTTTCCCTCGTCCAATGATCAGCTCATCAGCACTGCTAAGCAGTTTCCAGGCAGCTTCACCTTCAATTTTTTCCTTTCTGGCATCGGTGATTTCTTGCGGTGTAACCCCGGTTTTGTCAAACACAGCCTGTGCTTTGATGCAGGATTGTCAGCCTTTGCGAAAATATATCCAGTCAATGGTCATTGTTGTTCTCCTTTGGTTTTTTTCAGTTGGTCAAGCATTTAATACTTTGGAGTCTTCAAGAAAAATTTCAAGCTCAGCCAGGTCAAGCTCCGAAAGGTTCAGCAGGTTAGCCTCGGTGGTTGCCGGGAGCATGGTATCTACAGGTGGGTTAGGACTGATTCCAAGCTTTCGGCAGGTCATGTTTGCCATACGCACAATGGTGAGCAGGGTATTGCTTTGGTCAAAGTCCTCCAGATGGTGATCACGGGCAATGACAGCAAACTGGTCAGGCACATTCCAGTATTCCAGTATCTTGTGCCCCTGGGTCGTGTGGAGCTTGTCCATGGCTTCGAGGAGCAGAACCGGTGTTATTTGGGTAAGTTTGTTCTGCCTCTTGATATGCTCGATGACCATGAGGATGAATAATTTTCCAATATCATGAAAAAGACCAGCAAAAAAAGCATCGTCTTTTTCAACCCCGTAATCATGTCTCTTGCATATCCAGGCAGCGCTATAGGCAGATCCAACCGAGTGTTGCCACAACCGTTTTAAAATAAGGTTGATCATTTTATCCTTGATCTTGAAGGTATTTTTGGTCGTGGCCAGGATGACAATGTTGGAAATTTCTTTTATGCCCAACCGCATAATAGCGTTGCGGATATTGGAAATCTCGGTCAGCCCCCGGTAAAAGGAGGAGTTCGCTGTTTTCAAAACTTCGGTGGATAAGGCCTGGTCAGCAGCAATAACCTGTTCAATAACTCTGATACCTGGTTCTTTTTTGGCAAGCTCCTGTTGTATCCTTGAGGCAGCGGCACTGAACACAGGCAACGATACCTGGCCTGATACCAGATAATGGTTGACGAGATCAATAAAAGATTGTTCTTGAGCCATGTTAATTACCAGATAAGCGCCGAAGTTCCATTAAAGGCCGGGGCGGCTGTAACAATGGGAGGCAGCGCAATACCTCTTCTATGGTGGTTATACCATCACCAGCCTTTACCATCCCGTCTTCCAACAGGGTCATCAGGCCGGAGTGCTGAATACTTAAACTTCGTATTTCATAACTGGTTTTCTGATCCAGAATAGCGTTGCGAACAACCTCATCAAGCACCAGTAATTCAAAAACGCCGATCCGCCCCTTGTACCCGGTATGTTTACATTCGCTACATCCACGCCCCTTCTTAAAGTTTGCTCCCACGATATCAGCTGGAGTACACCCCAGTCGCTGGAGCTGCATGGGGGTGAGTTGTACGTCAGCAGCACAGTTGGGACAGACCTTACGCAGTAACCGTTGAGCAAGAACAGAAACAACGGTGGAGGAAACCAGAAAGGGGGCAATATCCATGTTGAGCAATCGAACCAGGCCACCAATGGAATCTTCGGTATGAAAGGTGGAGAGCACCTTATGACCAGTCAAAGCTGCCTGTACTGCAATTTCAGCTGAGTAGGTATCACGGATCTCGCCAATAACAATTATATCCGGATCCTGGCGTACGATATGGCGCAGGGTTTCTTCAAACGTCAGGTTTATTTTAGGGTCAATGGAGCACTGGGCAATCCCGTCAATGACATACTCCACCGGTTCTTCTGCTGTGACAATACTCACCTGAGGGCTTTTCAGATTATGGATGCAGGAATAGATGGTTGAGGTCTTTCCTGAGCCTGTGGGGCCCGTGACCAGCAGAACTCCGCTGGGTTGATAGACCGCTTCATCCAGAAACCTGGCAAGCATTAACGGAGAAAGCCCGATGGAATGGATATCAAGCAAGTCCTGTTTGCGGTTGAGCAGTCGAAGCACAATTTTTTCGCCATGGACGGTGATATAAATAGAAACACGCAGGTCCAGCTCTCCTTCATCATATTTAAACAGGATTCTCCCTCCCTGGTGGCGCCTTCGTTCTGCAATATCAGCCTCACAGAGCACCTTGATCCTGCTTGAAAGAGCTGGAGCAACTTCAAGGGGGAAGTCCTTATAATGCTCCAGAACCCCGTCGATCCTGAACCTGACCTGGAGCCGATCAACAAGGGGCTCAATATGAATGTCGCTGGCATTCTGTTCAACCGCTGCCACAATAACTGCGTTGACTGTTCCAACAGCGGTTTTGGTATCCTTTACGATGGACGTGTGCGAGAGCTTGTCTACCAGCAGCTCAACGGTTTTGTTGACCATATCCCGCTGGGCTATGGCTGGTTGGACTCTGGCACAGAGGTATTTCTGAGCTACATCTATGGCGTCCTGATCAAGGGGGTCGGCAAAGGCTACCCTGACTGAGCCGTCCTCATTCCTGAGGACGGGGATAAAGCTGTTGGCCCGCATGATTTTGGTGGGGACTTTCTGGCATAACTTACGGTCAATATCTGCCAGGTTGGGTTGGACATGGGGAAAGCCCATCTGGATGGAAAGAACCTCAATAAGCAGTTTTTCCTGGATAAAGTTATGTTTGACCAGGATGGCACCCAACTTGTCCTTGGTATTTGAGCTTTTTTGAATGCTGATGGCAGACTCAACATCATCATCTGAAATATACCCCAACTCCACCAGCAGATCACCGATCCGAATAGAGTGTGTCGCACTCTGAACGGTTTCTTTAATTTCCTGATCGCTGATCGAACCTTGATCTTTAAGTACCTTTAATATTGGTGTAAATACGCTGAGTTTCTGTTGCACACGACGAGCATGCTCAACCTGTTTGGCACTTATGGTACCATTTTTAACGAGCAGATCGATAATGGGGGTGGCGGTTTGACTGGTGCTCATATAATGTGGTTGTTGAGGTGTTGAGATAGAGCAGGTTTTTTGTACTTAAAGTACCATCGTACCATAGAAAAAAAGCTCTGTGATAAAGAAATATGGTATACAGACCTCACGATTGGTTATGTTACGGTATTTCAGGGAAACCGACCATTTCATCTGCACATTGGTCGGTTTTTCCTCTTGTTCCACTATGGCAACAACACAGGGTTCCACCGTTGGAGTGACACTTTCCACTCAAATCATGGGGTGTCCTGTTTACTCTGTTGCGGCAGTAAATCAGTAACCAGGTGAACCCGGTGATACAGAGAAAAGAAAGCCCAAATAAGGTGAAAAAGGATTGCATGGTTTCCTATCCCCCGAAATCATCAAAGTGAATATTCTCTGGCTCAACCCCAAGGTCATCAAGCATCGCTACAACAGCACTTACCATCATGGGGGGGCCACACATATAGTACTGAATATCCTCCGGCGCAGGGTGCTCTTTTAGGTAGGAATCATAGAGTACCTGATGAATAAAGCCGATTTTACCGGTCCACCGATCTTCTTCCATGGGTTCAGACAGGGCAACATGAAAGCTGAAGTTCTCGTACTCAGCATCCAGCTTTTCAAATTCATCATCATAAAAAACCTCTTGCAGGCTCCGGCCGCCATACCAGTAGGATATTGTTCTCTCCGAACCTCTTCCCTTAAGGAGCTCAAAGATATGGCTGCGTAAGGGAGCCATACCGGCACCGCCACCAATATAGATCATCTCAGCATCGCTTTCCTCGATGAAGAAATCGCCATACGGGCCTGAGATGGTGACCTCATCCCCCTCTTTGAGGTTAAAAATATAGGAAGATACTTGACCGGGCGGGATCCCTAACGGGCCCCTTGGCGGTGGACTGGCAATTCGTACATTGAGCATGATTATTCCCCTTTCCCCAGGGTAGTTGGCCATGGAATACGCCCTGGTGACCGGTGTGTGGACGTGGGATTTATACTGGAACATCTTGAATTTTGTCCAGTCTCCCAGAAACGTCTCGTCAATATCAAAACTCTTGTATTCAAGGACATGGGGTGGCACCTCAATCTGGATATACCCCCCGGCCTTGAACCCGACTTCTTCTCCTTCGGGGAGTTCAAGCACCAGTTCTTTAATAAAGGTGGCAACATTACGGTTTGATTTTACCCTGCACAGCCATTTCCTGGTCTCCAGCATCTCAGGCGGTACCTGAATTGCCAGCTCTCGCTTGACCGGCACCTGACAGGAAAGGCGCATCCCTGCCTTTGCCTCAAAGGGCTTGATAGCAGAAAGCTCTGTTGGCAGAATCGCCCCTCCCCCTTCCTCGACCACACACCTGCATTGGCCGCAACTTCCACCACCGCCACAGGCAGATGAGAGGAAAATATCGTTGGCAGCCAGTGTTGTCAGCAGTTTCCCTCCAGGCGCTACCTGGACCTCTTTGTCATCATTAATGGTAATGGTAATCTCGCCACCGGGAAGCAGCACTTTTTTAGCTGCAACTATTAAAGTAACCAGAACCAGCTGTAGAGCTGTAAAACAGAGCACACCATAAATAATTTCGTTCATTGCTGCTCCCTCTTAAAATCCAGCCAATCCCATGAATGCCAAGGCAATCAGCCCGGCGCTAACAAAGGTAACCCCCAGGCCCCTGAGCCCTGCTGGTGGATTGGCGTACTCCAGCTTTTCTCTCACCCCGGCAAGCAGGACGACTGCAAGAAAAAAACCGCCACCAGCGCCGATGCCATAGGCAATACTCTCAGCAAAGGTATAATCACGCTCCACCATAAAAAGGGTACCACCCAGGATGGCGCAATTCACAGTCAACAAGGGTAAAAAAATACCTAACGTGTTGTAGAGGGCCGGCATAAAACGATCAAGAACCATTTCCAGAACCTGGACAATGGCAGCAATAATCCCGATGTAGGTCAGCAGACCCAAAAAGGTTAAATCAATATCCGGCTGGCCAAGCCACCCTAAGGCTCCGGGTTTGAGCAGATGATTAAGCAGCAGGTTATTCATCGGCACAGTGATGACCATGAGCACCAGAACAGCTGCGCCAAGCCCAACCGCGCTGGTCACTTTCCTTGAAATAGCCAAAAAGGTACACATACCTAAGAAAAAACTCAGGGGGAGATTTTCGGTAAATAACGAGCGGATGATGATATCAATATAATGCATTATTATGATTCCTCCTGCTGTGCCGGATCAATGGTTCGCAGCAACCAGATTAAAAGTGCAATGAGAAAAAATGCACTCACCGGCAGGAGCAAAAAGCCATTCCTGATATACCAACCACCATTGGTAACCAGGGGAAGGATTTCGTAACCAAAAAGAGTTCCCGACCCAAAAAGCTCACGGATAAACGCAACAAACAGCAAAACAAAACCATACCCCAGTCCATTGCCTATCCCGTCAAGGAAACTGTTCACCGGCGGATTACTCATGGCAAACCCTTCGGCCCGCCCCATGACGATGCAGTTGGTGATAATCAGGCCCACGTAGATGGAAAGCTGTTTGGACAGATCAAAATAGAAGGCCTTTAAAAACTGGTCCACCAGGATAACCAGAGTGGCGATAACTGTTATCTGAATTCCAATCCGTACTGAAGAAGGGATCTGAAAACGCACAATCGAGATGGTGAGGCTTGAGAAGGCCACGACCAGGGTAACACAGATAAACATCACAAAGGCAGTGCTCATCTGGGAAGTAACAGCAAGAGCCGAGCAGATTCCCAACACCAGCAATGCTATAGGGTTCCTTTCAATTATAGAGCGAAGGAGCAGGTCTCTTTTATGATTATCCATTGGCATTCTCCTTTTCGCGCATCCGTTTGATAAACGGTTTAAATCCGTGCTCACCAAACCAAAACTGCATCAGGTCACTCACGCCCGTTGAGGTCATGGTGGCACCGGACAACCCATCTACCTGATACTTCTGGTGCTCTCCTGCGGCACTCCCTTTCACCACCTGTAGCCGCACTGTATCATTATCATCATAGACCTGTTTGTTTTCCCAGCTGCGCTGCCAGCTCCTGTTTTCTATCTCGCCACCAAGTCCCGGGGTTTCACCGTGGGCGTAGAAGCTGATGCCTCTGATGGAGTTTAGGTCTGCATTTAAGGCCACATAAGCAAACATGGTTGACCATAACCCCTTACCGCGGACCGGTAAAATGATCTGGTCAAGCTCACCCTCTTTAAATATCAGGTACACATAGGAAAATTTTTCAACCCTGGTTATTCGGGCCAGGTCAGCCTCTTTTTTCAGCGGTCGCCCCAGGTCATTGGTAAAGGCTGCCTGAACCTGATTATATGGTGCTGGTGGCCTGTTTTCTGCTGCAACAAAGTTTCCGGACGTAAGCTCAATCAAGCGTGGCTCCACCACCTTAAATTGCTCTTCCACAGGGATATTTGCCTCCAGAATACCTGCTGCACGTAAAATATTCTTCTTTTGATCAAGCTGCCGGTTTTTCTCCTGTAGGGGCCGCAAACCGACCGCAGCACCTGCAACCAGGGCTGAACAGACGAACGCCAGGACCAAAACAGAATAAAAGGGTTTTAAGGCGGATTCTTCAGCCATTTCGGACCATCCTCCTTTTGATATTTGCCTGAATTACGAAATAATCAATAAGCGGGGCAACGATATTACCAAACAAAATCGCCAACATCACCCCTTCCGGGTAGGCTGGGTTTGCCACCCTGATCCCTATTGCAAGACAACCAATAAGTCCCCCGTACAGCCACTGGCCGACCTTGGTCTGTGATGCAGATACCGGGTCTGTTGCCATAAAGGTAAGCCCAAAGGCAAAGCCACCGAGTACCACGTGGTAATGGGGGGGGATTTCGTAAAGAGGGTTGCCGCCAGCAGGCAGAAGGAAAAAAAACATGCCCATGGCAAGTCCTCCCAGCAACACGGAGAGCATAATCCGCCAGGAGGCGATCCCGGTTACCAGTAACAGCAATACCCCAAAAAGACAGGCAAGGGTTGATGTCTCTCCCATGGAACCGGGGATGTTGCCGACAAAAGCCTGGGTCCAGGTGAAGGTAAGGTTATCCACTACGGCACCGGGCTCACTACCTGCTATCATTGCAATTGGGGTGGCTCCGGTGAACCCGTCAACAGCGGTCCAGACCTTATCACCGCTCATCTGCACCGGATAAGCAAAAAAGAGAAAGGCCCTGGAAACAAGGGCCGGGTTCATAAAATTCATCCCCACCCCGCCGAACACCTCTTTGGCAAAGATGATTCCAAAGCTTATCCCCATGGCCACCTGCCATAACGGTATGGTAGGGGGCAGGGTAAGCGGGAAGAGGAGACTTGTCACCAGGAAGGCCTCTGAGATTTCATGCCCACGGATGATATTAAACAGACACTCCCAAAAACTGCCCACAACCACGGTAACCAGATAGATAGGAAGAAAGTAAAGAGCACCGTGGAGAACGTTTGAGACCACGCTGCCGGGATCACACCCAACCTGGGCCATGATATCTCCACGCCAGCCTCCGGGCAGGGCTATCCCCAACTGTTGCAGCCCTTGATTGGCCTGATATCCGGTGTTCCACAGGCACATAATAACGCAGGGGATCAAAGCGACAAGCACGGTAACCATGATCCGCTTGTAATCCACCCCGTCCCGCACGTGCGGGGCGTTCACGGTTTTTAGCCTGCTGTGGAACAGAAAAGAATCTGTTGCCTCAAAGAGTGGGTACCACCGTTCAAGCGGCCCGCCTTTCTCAAATTGCGGAGCCAGTTTTTTTAACCAGGAATTTAGAAAGCGCATAATTGTTTCACTGAATCAGGAATTTTTCTATCGTCATTCTTGTCCCTCAAACCGTAATTGTTCACCATTACCCCTCTTTTTCAATCGTGTTTAAAACTTCACGCAACATTGGCCCGAAGTCATTTTTACCAGGGCAGACAAAGGAGCAAAGGGCAAGGTCCTCTTCAATCAGTTCCAGACAGCCAAGGGCTGATGATTTTTCCGTATCCTTCACTGCCAGACTTTTCAAAAGGGGAAGTGGCAGAATATCCATGGGCATGACCCTGTCATACACATCAAGGGGATAGATAGCCCTTTTACCTCCCCAGAGAGCGGTTAAAAAGGGAAAACGACTGCCAGGCGAACTGAGGGCTGAAGTAAAGAGTCCGGTAATGGAAAAACGTTTTTTTCCTGGGACAACCCAGCCCAATAACGAGCTGCCATCGCCTTCCTCAAGAACAGAAACCTGACGATGGTACCGACCAAGGAAGCCGGTCTCTTGATCTTTGATCCGACCATCAAGGATGCTGCCGGATAACAGCCGCCATTCACTTTTTGTATCGATCTCCTCGGCACACAGCTCATCCAACGAGGCACCCATGCGGGTACGGACCAGCGAAGGGTCGACAAACCCCTCTCCACCAAGTGCGACAATCTGTTCCACCGATAAACGACCATGGGTAAAGAGGTGACCAATCCTGATGACATCCTGGTAACAGATATGCCAGACCTGTTTTCCTGCCTGGACAGGATCAATAAAATGGATATGGGTGGATGGCAGCCCGGCAGGGTGCGGCCCTTCAATGCCCCACATCTCAACCCCTTCCAGCTCTGCCCCACCCTCAGTTGCCTTTGCTGTGGGTCGCATACAGAGATGCACTGGCACGTCCAACATATGTTTGACAACAGCAAGCCCCTGTTTAAAAAGCTCCCTCTGATTTTCCAGTATTACCAAAGGATCAGCTGCCAGGGGATTGGTATCCAGGGCTGTGACAAAAAGTGAGCTGGGGGTGTCGTTACCGCCAGCAACCTTGCCGTAAGGACGGGTTCGAAAGGCTGTCCACAGGCCGGACTCAAGGAGAACTTCCCGTAAAACAGCTGGAGGTGCTGCTTGCGGACTCTTGGGGATAAGTTCTGAAAAATCCTTTTCCTCCTCACCTTCCAGGCTGATGACCAGGGAGAGGAATTTTCTCTTTGCTCCCCGGTGAATCGCCTCGACCCTGCCGCTTCCAGGAGCAGTAAACAGAACCGCAGGATTTTTTTTATCAGTGAACAGTGGCTGCCCCAGGGCAACACGGTCACCTTCCTTGACAAGCATCGTCGGCTTAAGCCCTATATAGTCATCTCCAACCAGAGCTATCCGCGTTACCTTCTTTCCTTGGCGTATCTCCTGTCTTGGTTCTCCTTGAGCAGGGATATCCAGTCCTTTTTTAAGTGTAAGTGTTTTCATGGCAAATCAAACTGTAAATCCACTGGTTTGATAACGACGAAGCTCCTTATCAAATAACAGTCCTTCGCATTGCTCAGTGGTTTCCAACAGGGCTAAAGTTTTTTCAGGACCAAGTACCATGGCAGCCGTTGCCAGACCATCTGCCAGAACCACATTTGGTCCAGTAACGGTTGCACTTGCCAGCTCCAGAGGGGATCTGCCGGTGCGTGGATCTATTATGTGGTGATGTTTCCTGTCTCGGGTAAACCACTGCATATAGTCACCTGAAGTGGCCACTGCCATAGGTTGCTTAATTTCAAAGGAAAGCATTGCATCTGGATGTTCAGGCCTGGGATTACGGATACCTATTCTCCAGGGTTCTTGTTTTGGCTTGGAACCGGTCACCATGAGGTCTCCTCCAGCTTCCACATATACATTGGGAAATCCGGCCTGTTGTAACGCCTCAACCCCTTGATCAACCGCATACCCCTTGCCAATTCCATCCAGAGTCACTCCCATCCCCTTTTTGCCAAAGGCGATCTGGTCTTTTTCCACTTTAAGGGCTGTATAATCCACCAGGTCAAGGGTGGAGCGTACAGTGTTTTTTTCCGGGATATGTTCCTTGTCATACAGAGCCAGCAGGGGCAATATAGTTACATCAAAGGCACCGGCTGTCATGCGCGCGATGTCCTGGGCCAGAGAAAGAACCGAGTAAAGATCAGAAGACGGATTGGCAACAGCACCTGTCTGATTCAAGACAGAAAGTTCACTGGTCGATGAATGCCTGCTCAGGACACTGGCAACCTCAGCCATTCTGCTAAGGGTTGTATCCACAGCCTCATAGCAGCTCTCTTTATCAGGTCCACACACAATGAGGTTTATCTGGGTGCCCATCATAATCCTGCTCTCGCGAACAACAGCACCTTTGTTGAGCAGCTCCCATGGTTGCAGATGATACAAGGCACCGGCTGCACCTGCCACAGCGACAATCTTCAGGAATTTTCGCCGCTCAAAGGCAGGTTTGCCGTCTCCACTCCCCTTCTCCATTATCCACACCTCGTGTGTATGTATTTATTCCTCTTCAACAGACGACCAAGAATTTTATCACCAAAAGAATATACTAATTTGTTGTATCTAGCAAATCGTTTCGTAACTAACTAATCACGGGTGCTTTTGCTCTTGAGAAAGGGATAGCTTTTTGTGGCCAGCATGGTGAGTAAAACCATTATTGTATTGCAATACACTCAGCCTTCAAGCTAGAGGGGAAACCGGGCAAGCATTAAAAGGATTGAGCTCTCTGAGTAAAAATCTGGAGGGGAGAACCGTAAAACGGGCTGCCTTAAAAAAAGGTCACTGATTCAGGGAGAAAAAGGGGCCGCAACATTGCATACGACTGGAAACAGGATATTATCTTGATTTTCTTGAAAATACATGATGTGGGTGATAAAATTTTTAGAACAACTCAACAGAGAACCGTGACAGATAAACGCAGCAACACTCTTGCTGTTGTACATCTTCCCAATATACCACCATTACCCGTTAGCTCATCATACCAGGCAGCGAATACCTTGGACTAAAACCTAGTGGCAACTCGTAAAATGATTGCACGTAATTTCCTTAAAATTTTTTCACTCTCCATAGTATTGCTTCTTCATCTCAGCGTTTTTTCCCTGGCAGCTCCACCTGAGATTGCTCTGACCAGCAAGCATGGTTTGCAATTATCCTTGGAGGAAAAAGAGTATCTGGTGCAAAAGGGGGTCATCAAGATGTGTATTGATCCCGACTGGATGCCCTACGAAAAGAACGAAAATGGCAAACATGTCGGCATGAGTGCCGACTACTTCAAGTTACTGCAAAAGAGCATTGGAACTCCAGTGGAAATCGTCCCCACCAGCACCTGGACGGAATCCCTGGAGTATGGCAAAGCGAGAAAATGTGATATTTTCTCCTTTATTATGTCTACTCCAGAGCGGCTCAAATACCTTGATTTCACTGAAAACTACTTTGAAACACCTCTGGTTATAGCCACCGAATTCCACCAGCCCCGGATTTCCAATATTGCAGAACTTCCGGACAAGCCCATTGGCATTGTGAAAGGTTACGCCTATGGCGAGATTATCCGTGCCAAGTATCCTGACATCGATCTTGTGGATGTGGATAACGTGAATGACGGTCTTGAGAAAGTAGAACAGGGCAGGCTCTACGGGTTTATAGACACCCTGGCATCGGTGGGGTACTACATTCAGCGTAATCATATCGGACTGGTAAAAATCAGTGGAAAGTTTCAGGAGACCTGGCAGTTGGGTATCGGAACCCGCAGAGACGAACCGCTGTTACAATCAATCTTTAACAAGGCAATTGCCACCATTCTCCCCGAGGATTACCAGAAAATCCTGAATAAATGGGTGGCTGTTGCTGGCGTGGAGAGTAACCCGAACAGATTAAGCCTCGAGGAGGCCGAATTTCTCAAAGCACACCCGGTCATCCGCTTTCGAACCCACTACAATCAACCGCCTTTTGAGTTTGATCAGGATGGGGAGGCCGCAGGGATTGCTGTAGATTACATCAAGAAGATTGCCGAAATTGTTGGCTTTAGTCCCCAGTTTGTGATGGACGATCGAAAAGCGTTTGATACCTTTCTCCTCTCGGTAAAGAGTCCGGAGCGAGCTGCACGCTTTTCCTTTGGTGATACCTGTCTCTCCTTTCCGATGGTGCTTATCACTAATAAAAAATCTCGCTATATCGATAGGTTAACTGACCTCACAGGGGGAACCGTTGTTGTGGAAAAAGGTTTCGTTACTCACCAATGGCTGAAGCGGGATTATCCCGGTATCAAGGTGGTGAACGCAAAATCCACAAAAGCGGCGCTGGAAATGGTCAACAGAGGGGAAGTGGAAGCCTATATGGGGAACCTTGCCATTGCCAATTACATGATGACATACGGCGAATTGGAGAACATACGAGTCGCCGGACCCACCGAATACGGTAATGTTGAGTACCGTTTTATTGCGCCCAAGGGGTGGGAAGCGCTCACCTCTATTTTAGGTAAGGGGTACAGGGCTATCCCACCAGAGGAACATAGCGCCATTCAGCAAAAGTGGTTTTCTCTGCAAATAATAAAGAAAACGGACTATGGCCCGATCTGGAAAACCATCTTCGCGGCAGCGCTCATTATTGCATGGATTTTGTGGTGGAATTATAAACTCAAGGCGGCCAAGCGCCTGCTTAAGGAAAATAATAATGATTTGGAAGAACTCTCCGTTACCGACCGACTTACAGGGCTGTACAACCGGGTCAAACTTGAGGAGGTTCTTGATACATCAGTTGCACGGTTCAATCGCTATAATGAAGAATTTGGAATTATTCTTGTTGATATCGACCACTTTAAGGCGGTGAATGACACCTTTGGTCACCAGACCGGGGATCAAATCTTAGTCGAGTTTGCAACCCTTCTCCAGAATAACTCCCGTACAGTGGATACCGTCGGTCGCTGGGGGGGAGAAGAGTTTATCATTGTCTGCCCCCATACGGATAAAAAAGGTGTCGTCACCCTGGCTGAACATCTGCGAAAAGTGGTTGAGGAGTTTACTTTTAGCGAAGTGGGACATAAAACAGCAAGTTTTGGGACTGCTGCGTATCAAAAAAAAGAGACACAGGAATTACTGCTGAAACGGACCGACGATGCCCTGTATCAGGCAAAGGAAAATGGACGCAACCTGGTTGTTTTTGCTCGTGCATCTGCCTCATCAGGTGCCCGCAACTTGCTGCAACTGGTATGGAAAAGCGAGTATGAATCCGGGCATGCCGAAATTGACGCACAACATCGCGAGCTGGTCACACAGGCAAGTGTGCTTATGGAATTGATTGTGACCAACTCGGAGCAGGAAAAAATAAAAGAAGGTATAGGTGCTATTTCAGTCGCGCTTGCTAAGCACTTTCAATATGAGGAGAGTGTTTTAGCGGGCACCAGCTACCCTGATCTGGAGTCACATAGCAAGGAACATCAGATGCTTTTGGAAAAACTGGATGTGCTTGCAGGCGACTATTATAACGGAAAGGTAGAACCGTTCATGTTTATGCAGTTTGTTGCCCAGGAACTTGCGCTGGGTCACATGTTGCAAACCGATGTCCAGTATTATGAATACCTGTCATGAGCACCAGTACACGTAACGTTTTAGCGGATTACCGCTCCAATACCTGAACAAAGACCACCTTACTGATTTGCCAGTCGCCTTCGTGCTTAACCATGTTGAGCTCTAGCTCACGGGCATCGGACATGGACTCTTCGTTTTCCATTCCGGTGACGTGCAGAGTTGCGGTGATATCTGCGCGATTTCCATCAAAGACAGTGATATCACGGTCGTAGATATCCACACCAAGAGTGGTTGAGCGCTTACGCACCATGAGTATCCGGTCGATGATATCTTTGCGGGAGTAGGTGCCCTGGTGGTCGTACTCTTCGATCTCAAGCTCGCACTCTTCAGCAAAGATTTTACCCATGGTTCCCGCTTTACGCACCATTTCAAGCATTGGCTCTTCCTGGCTTTTGGCGGCCAACGCGGTGAGGTTGTCCAGTTGTTTGTTTATCTGCCGGGTATCCCCCGAAAGGTACAACCAACTGCCGCCGCCGATGGCTGCCAGTAAAATGAGAACGACAAATCCAATCTTATTCATCACCACACCACCTTTCCCAGGATGCGTTGAGCATCAATTTGACCGAATCTATGCTGCGTTATGTCAACGCTTCTGTTATCACCAACAATATACACTTTCCCTTTTCCCACTTGCCGTGGTTCCAGCTCCCAATCTGAAGGCAGCATCTGTTGAGGCTCATGCATCAGCTTTCCGTCTACAAACAGCTTCCCCTGCTTAAATGCGACGGTTTCCCCGGCAAAAGCAATGATGCGCTTGAGCAGCAACACCTTGTTCCCGGCCAGCCGTACCGTGACGATATCAAAACGATTGGGCTGAGAGAACAGGTAACTTAGGCGGGAGTAGAAGTGGAGGCTGCCATCTGCAATAGTCGGCTCCATGCTTAACCCCTGTACGTTGAAAGGGATCAGGATATAGCGAAAAAGGATAACGCTCAGTAACGTTACAAGGAGCAGGCGGAGCCGGAATGCTTTGGTAAGTCGAGGAAAAAAGAAAGAGTTCATATTTTCAGTCTACAATATCGTACTGGCGAGATAAAACTTTTTTTATCCGGGAGAGCCTGTATTTGGGGTAAGGAAGAAGGGAAAAGGAAGGAAGTGACATCCCAAACCGCCATATAATATCAGTTGCATCATATTTTTTTGGTGATATTAAGGTGTTGTTCATGAACGTCTCTTGGCAGAGTAAAAACGACCATGCCGAAGTGAGCGCTTTTATGTTGTGTGGTGGCTGGTCATTCTGGGCCAGCCATGCTGGGTGAGTTAGCGGGTGTCATGCAGTGTGGGTTTTAGGGGAGAAACTATGATTGTTATCGATAATTTACAACACAAAGAGCTGTACATACCTTCATTCCACGCCCGCAGAGGTGAAGGATGGTGCCTTGTTGGTACCAACCTCTCTGGAGTTGATTTGTTTTGTGATATCATTGCAGCTCCTCCAGAGAGCGCCGAATATGATAGATTTGAGGTTGCCCCGCAGAGTGGAGTATTCACCTTCAAGCTTCAGCAGGAGCTGTTTGAGGAGGAGGTGCGTAATGATGATACTGATTTTATGGATCGCATTGACCCCGGCACCCAGGTCGCGGATTTTTTGACCGATATTGAGCAGCATCAGGATTTGGTTGAACTGTGTAACCTGAGTGGCTCATTGCATAAAGGATATCGTCAGCTCAGTTCGGGCCAGTCACGCAAGCTGTTTTTGTTGCGTGAGATAACCCAGGGGGGGCAATGCCTGGTTGTCCAGAATCCTTATGAGGGCGTTGACCCTGAAAGCTGTAAAGATCTGGATGCCCTGTTGAGCACTTTCCTGGACCAGGGCAAAACCCTTGTGGTTACACTGAATAATGCCAGTGACATACCTCCCTGGTGTACGTATTTAGGGTTGTTTGTGGATGGCGAGCTGACCCTGACAGGAAAACGGACAGAGGTTGGTCCCCAGATTGAGCAACACCTTGCAGAAAGTGCAGGAGCCCTGACGGTTGAGCTACAGGAAATGGCAGTAGAGCAACAACAGGTGGACGGTGCTCAGAGGGAGGTGCTCATCGAGTTGCATGATGGATTTGCAAGCTATGGGGAGCATCAGGTGTTCAGTGGTCAGCACCTGGAAGTGACCAGGGGCCAGCACACTCTGATCACCGGTCCCAATGGCAGCGGGAAATCCACCCTGGTGCAGCTCATCACCGGTGACCACCCGCTGTGTTACAACAATGATTTAACCCTATTTGGTGTGAGGCGTGGCAGTGGCGAGTCCATCTGGGATATTAAACAGAATATGGGCATGATAAGCCCGGAACTGCACCGTAACCATTATATTTCCGGGAGCTGCTTACAGGTGGTGATCTCTGGCTTGTTTGACTCCATTGGGTTGTACCGCAAGCCCACCACAGCCCAGAAAGAGCTAGGGGTAAAATGGCTGAATCGATTGGGCATGAAGCACTTGGCTAAAAAGCCGTTTCGACGACTGACCTATGCTGAGCAACGGTTGCTGCTCATTGGCCGGGCACTTATCAAGGTGCCGTTACTCCTCATTCTGGATGAACCAACCCAGGGACTGGACCAACCCAACCGGGTTGCGTTATTGGATCTGCTGGAAGGTATTGCCGAAGAGCAGTTGTGCACCATTGTATATGTCAGCCATCGTGAGGATGAATACCGTTCTTTTTTCACCCAGCATATCGTCATGGGGCAGGGGGAAAACCATTGACAAGTGGAGAATCTTGTTTCTATTTTGGTTGTGATCTGTGTGACCAGAAACTGACCAGCAACAACTGAAATGGACGGGGCAACCCGCACATATTAAGGAGCTAACGCTATGAAAGACATTCGTGATAAAGCAAGAGAATTGATGAAACCCCACTGTAAGGTCTGCCCGGTGTGTAACGGGAACGCATGTGTAGGGGAAGTTCCCGGCATGGGTGGTTTGGGGACAGCTACCTCGTTTAAGAATAATGTTAAAGCGCTGGAAAAGGTTTGCTTGAACATGCGCTTGATCCATGATGTGGTTGAGCCGGACACGGCTGTGACTGTGTTGGGAAAACAGCTCGATGTACCCATTATCGCTGCTCCCATTGGTGGGGTGTCGTTTAATATGGGTGGCGGGGTAACCGAAGAAGAGTACATTGCAGCCATTATTAACGGGTGTAAGGCTAAGGGGACCATCGGCTGTACTGGTGATGGGGTGCCGGAGTTTATCCACCGGGCTGGTTATGATGCTATTCGGGCTGCTGGTGGTCACGGTATCCCCTTTATCAAGCCGTGGGAAGATGAGGAGTTTTACCAGAAGCTGGATCTGGCCAGGGCTACCGGAACAGATATCATTGGCATGGATATCGATGCTGCCGGACTGATCACCCTGCGCAAAATGGGACGCCCTGTTTCCCCCAAGCCTTTGGCCAAGCTCAAGGAGATGATTGAAAAGGTCGGGATGCAGTTCATCTTAAAAGGGGTGATGACTCCCGATGAGGCTGATCTTGCTGCTGAAGCCGGAGCTGACGCCATCGTGGTTTCCAACCATGGTGGCCGGGTGCTGGACTATGCGCCAGGTTCTGCAGATGTGCTGGAAGCAATCGCAGACAAAGTGAGCGGTAAGCTGACCATCTTTGCCGATGGTGGGGTACGTTCCGGTGGTGATGTGCTCAAGTTGCTTGCTCTTGGAGCTGACGCGGTGATGATTGGGCGACCCTTCTCTGTTGCTGCCGTAGGCGGGTTGCAGGAAGGGGTTGAAGCCTACATTGACAGCCTCACTTTGGAGCTCAAGCAGGCCATGGTGCTCACTGGAACGGCTTCAGCAGCCAGTGTGGATAACGCAATTATTTTTAAGGAGTAATGTTTTCCAAACAGGCAGGGGGAGCGTTCCTCCTGCCCGAGTGCACTGCCCAGCGGAACCGGTACGGGGTAACCCAGCTTGGTGATTTCGTCAACAAAGATGAGCAATTCAACCGGGAATGTAAAAGGGGCAAAGGAAAACGTACCCTTTCTATTCTGCTTTTATTCCGGTTTGCCCTTCTTACACGTTAGCATTGCAGGCTTTTTTCCTTTGACTGAAGGATTAAGGCTGATGGAGTCACCATCCTCTTTGCCCTGCCTGTAGGCGCTTGTGTAGACTTTTGTGGTGGGGACGGACTCGCGTTGCAGGCCATCGCAAAACATTGCATTGACCCGCTCTTCTACTGACTGGTTTTTTATGACCATCAGATCCATACCTGTGAGTCCGTACTGGTTTTTTGTTTTGGCATCAGGTCTGGTATGCTCACGTAATATTTTCAGTCGATTACGAATGGTCATTACAACGCCTATACGGTAACTTTCGTGGAGTATTTGTGGGGAAAGCCAGGGCTTGTCATTCTCTTTTTCCTCAACATAAGCCTTGCTCATTTTGCGTATTTTCAGGCGCAACCGCTCAAAAAGATCTGTAATGATAGCCACGTCGGTTTTTGATGCGATAAAGGTAATATACCAGCCATCAAGGGTTGGGCTTATTATTGCCCGCCCATCAAAAGCCTTGGCGATCTCATTGCCTAAAGACTCTTCCCATTTTTGACGATTTTTGGAAAAACCCCAGATTCGTTCATCCTTAATGCTGGCACCGGAACCATCCTGTGCAACATCCAGGACAGTAAGATTGTGTTCATTCATTAAGGCCTGAGCCTTTTCCAGGGCCAATTCGGCTTCATTGCCATTGTCGCTGGCAGATAGGGCCAGCAGCTTCTGGAGCTTATCAAATACCTTCTGATCTACTGCCATGACGGATAACCAGAAAACAGAAGGCCCGACCTACGTACCAATAATGATACAGCAGTAAGGCGGGCCAAGGAAAAAAAGGAGTTACTTGATGCCAGTGAAGGATGTGTGGGTAATGGTTGTTGGTCCCTGAAATTCAACAAAGCCGGAATCATTGATTTCCATGCTTCTAGGGTCGTCAGTCATGCCGGAGAATTGCTGGAACCACAGTTCCGAATTACACACATCAGCATGGGCAATGCCCGTGCTGCATCTCTCACTACTTCTCAAATATCTGAATGAGCTGCTGGACAGCAGAAACGGCAGGTATTTCTTCATCTGCCACCTGTTTCTCAATTCCAGGCAAGGCCTTGATAATTTCCGGGTGCCTGGTGAACAGGTTGCGCAGGTGTTCATCAACCATATCATGGACCCAGTTGATGTTCTGTTGCCTGCGGTGATTATCAAAAACACCCGACGCTGTGGTAATCTCCTTAAATTTGAGAATGACCTTCCAGATGTCTTCTATACCTTTATCTTTAGCGGCTGAGCAGGTATAGGCATGGGAAACCCACCCTTCGGTGGAGGGCTGCAGGTAATGCATTGCCCTTTCATATTCATTGCGGGCCATTTGGGCCGGCAGTTCATTGTCGCCATCTGCCTTGTTAATGACCAGGGCATCTGCAAGCTCCATGATTCCCTTTTTGATCCCCTGCAGCTCATCACCGGCACCAGCCAGCATCAGGAGCAGGAAAAAATCAACCATGGAGCGAACCGTGGTTTCGCTTTGACCAACTCCAACCGTTTCGATCAGGATGACATCAAAACCTGCAGCCTCGCAGATCAGCATGGTCTCCCTGGTTTTTCTGGCAACACCACCCAGGGTGCCGCTTGATGGAGAGGGCCGGATAAAGCAACGCTCATCCCGGCCAATGCGTTCCATCCTGGTTTTATCGCCCAGAATACTGCCGCCTGACTTGGAACTGCTGGGGTCAACAGCTAACACGGCAACCTTATAGCCATTGTTGGTCAGGTAGTGACCAAGGGACTCAATAAAGGTACTTTTCCCGACACCAGGAACACCTGTGATCCCGACACGCATGGATTTTCCGGTGTGGGGCAGCAGGGCTTTCAGGACTTCCTGGGCTTGATCCACATGGGCGGGCAGATTACTTTCCGCCAGGGTTATGGCCCGGCCAAGCAGACCTCGGTCACCGTTGAGGACACCTTCTGCAAGTTGTACCGGAGTCAGCTTCGGTCGACTGTACTTGCTTGCTTTTTTTTTCTTTCCAGCAGTCTTATATGCATCAATACCGTCATGGCCGGCAGCAACACCGTCCATTACCCGACAGGCAAACCCATCCGCGCCTCCTTCCGGAACCCATGAAGGACGTTTTTCGTCATTGGACATATATACCCCTTTAGCATTAAGGTTTTCCCCTTCTCTAAAAACCAGACCTTAGAGAAGGGGAGTTGGAGTATCTTAAAGATTATGCCAGGCGCTCATTCAGCTCTTCCAGCACCTTCTGGGCTGCAACCGGGATAACTGTACCCGGTCCAAAAATAGCAGCAGCGCCACTTTCATAAAGGAATTCATAGTCTGGAGCTGGAATAACGCCACCGATGACCGCCATGATGTCCGGGCGTCCCAGTTTTTCCAGTTCTTCCACAAGCGCTGGCAACAGCGTCTTATGACCAGCAGCAAGCGAACTGAATCCAATGATGTGACAGTCGTTTTCAACTGCCTGGCGTGCCGCCTCGTCAGGGGTCTGGAAAAGCGGTCCGACATCTACGTCAAAACCGAGGTCAGCAAAGGCGGTAGAAATAACCTTGGCACCACGGTCATGGCCATCCTGACCAAGCTTGGCTACCATGATACGAGGACGACGCCCTTCGCGTTCCTCGAATTCTTTGGTCATCTTGATCACCTTTTCCATCTCTTCCTGCTCACTAAACTCAGCCTTATAGATTCCTGATATGGATCGAATCACAGCAGTATGTCTCCCCCAAGGTTTTTCAAGTGCATCGGAAATTTCACCAAGTGAAGCGCGGGCGCGGGCTGCTTCAATGGACAGTGCCAGCAGGTTCCCTTCTCCGGTTTCAGCGCATTTGGTCAACGCAGCAAGCTGTTGCTGACACTTGGTTTCATCACGCATTTCCCTGAGCTTGGCAAGGCGCTTAAGTTGCGCCTCGCGAACCACGGTATTATCAACTTCCAGGGTGTCCAGAGCATCTTCCTCGTCCAGACAATAGGTGTTAACACCGATGATTTTTTCACTGCCAGAATCAATACCAGCCTGACGACGGGCAGCGGCCTCTTCAATACGCATTTTAGGCAGCCCGGTCTCGATAGCCTTAGCCATACCACCAAGCTTCTCAACTTCCTGGATGTGCCCCCAGGCTCTCTTCATTATAGCACCGGTAAGGGCTTCCACATAGTAGGAACCACCCCATGGGTCAGCAGGTCTGCAGATATTGGTTTCATCCTGCAGGTACAGCTGCGTGTTCCGGGCAATACGTGCGGAAAAGTCTGTTGGCAGCGCAATAGCCTCGTCAAGAGAGTTGGTATGCATGGACTGGGTATGTCCCAGTGCTGCAGCCATGGCCTCAATCGTAGTACGGCATACATTGTTGAAGGGGTCACCTTCGGTGAGCGACCAACCAGAGGTCTGGCTATGGGTCCGCAAGGCCAGCGACTTCACGTTCTCGGGGTTAAAGGTCTTGATAATTTTTGCCCAGATGACGCGAGCTGCACGCATCTTGGCAATTTCCATAAAATAGTTCATCCCCTGTGCCCAGAAAAAGGACAACCGAGGCGCAAATTTATCAATACTCATGCCGGCATTAACACCTGCACGGGCATAATCCCAGCCATCGGCCAAGGTATAGGCCATCTCGATGTCTGAGGTAGCACCAGCCTCCTCCATGTGATATCCGGAGATACTGATGGAGTTATACTTGGGCATGTTTTGCGCAGTATAGGAGAAAATATCTGAGATAATCCTCATGGATTCAGCGGGCGGATAAATATAGGTATTCCGCACCATGTATTCCTTGAGGATATCGTTCTGGATGGTGCCGCCCAGTTGGTCCTGGCGTACACCCTGTTCTTCCGCTGCCACGATGTAAAAAGACAGAATCGGCAGAACCGCTCCGTTCATGGTCATGGATACGGTCATTTGATCCAGCGGGATACCATCGAACAGAATATTCATATCCAGAATGGAGTCAACCGCAACACCAGCCTTACCCACATCACCTACTACGCGTGGATGATCAGAGTCGTAACCGCGATGGGTGGCCAGGTCAAAAGCAATGGACAACCCTTTCTGACCAGCGGCCAGGTTCTTACGGTAGAATGCATTACTCTCTTCTGCTGTGGAAAAACCTGCGTATTGCCGAACCGTCCAGGGGCGCATAACAAACATGGTCGCATATGGCCCGCGCAGATACGGGGGTATCCCTGCGTGATAACCGAGATGGTCAAGTCCTTGATAATCATCGCGATTATACATGGGCTTCACATCAATCTGCTCAACCGTTTTCCAGACATAGTCTTCGGCTGTCATACCGGTTTCTTGCTGGATATTGGCAGCCCATTGCTTGTAGTTCATCTGCGGCTTGCCGGTGTTAAACACCATTTTTGTAAAATCAGGATTCATCATGCTACCACCCCCATATGTTTTTGCAGATTACCAAGCAGCTCCAGAGCATTGGAACGTATGTGCAGAAATTCATCAACACCTGCTTCCTTAAAGGCCTCAATATGATCCTTTGGATATCCGGCGAGGATCACCATGACATCAGGAGCAGCTGCCTTGATTTTTTTTGCAATAACAGGGACAACATCGGGGTACATATCATCTGTACCGGTGATAATAACAGCCTTGGCACCGGACTCAAGCGCTGCATCAGCGGCTTCTTCCGGGGTCGCAAAACCGGTGTTGGCAATGGTCTCAAAGGCAGCAACATTGAAAAAGCCGGTGGAGAAATCGGCACGGGCTTTATGTTTAGGAATAGGCCCATTGTTCGCCAGGAAAAGCTTGGGCGCCTCACCTGTTTTTTCGATATAGGCTTCGGTGGCGCGGCGAATGTTTTCAAACGGTTCAGCCCCGCGGTGAATGTTCAGCGGATTAACGCTTTCGCTCCCTTCAGCACCCTGACGAAGTGCAGCGGTCAGCTCACCAAGATTTGCACCCTGTGCCGCTGCTTTAACTGCGGCCTCAACGGTTGCACCACTCATATTTGCCTGCTCACCACTTACCGAGTCCAGCAGGGAGGCAACATCAGCACCTTTTGCTACCGCTGCTACCTGCTCAGCACGGTCTGCCTGGAATGCTGCAAAGTCAAAATCATAGGTTTCAACTTTTTTCTCTTCCAGATAAGGGTACATATTGGTTCCGACAAAAATGTCTTTTCTTACCGCAATATTCTTTAAGCGGGCTGCAGCAACCGCTGTAGTTTGATCCTGTGGCATCCCTTCACCAAGGAAAGCAAAAAATCCCCCCTTACTTTCAACTTCCTGGAACAATGCCCAGATTTTTTCAGCAAGCTGACTGGTAATGGTTTCCACGTACCACGAGCCGCCTGCAGGGTCAACCACGCGGTCAAAATGGCCTTCTTCCTTGAGTACGATATGGACGTTTCGAGCAATCCTGCGGGAAAACTCATTGGGTTGACGGAAAATTTCGTCAAAAGGACCAACATGCATGGAATCTACGCCACCGGCAATACCGGAGAATGCTTCAGTGGAAACACGCAACATATTTACCCAGGGATCTACATGGGTTTTGTTCCAGGTAGAGGTACGGGCGTGGATGGACATCTTTTGTCCTTCTTCGCCGACCCCAAAGGCCTCGGCGACCTGACACCAAATCATGCGGGCAGCGCGGAATTTGGCGATCTCCATGAAAAAGTCTGCTCCAATGGAAAAAGAGAAGACGATATTCTTTGCAGCAGTATCAACATCAACGCCGCGTTTTTGCATGGCGCGGATATATTCAACGGCAGTGGCAACAGCATAGGTCACTTCCTGCACAGCATTACCGCCAGCATATTGATACGGCTCTGCATGGACACAGACCGTCTTAAGCTGAGGAGCATTGTCCTTGGCCCACAGGGTTAACTGTGCCATCTCGTCATACGACTTTTCAAGCGAGATTGGCAAAGAGCCTTCAACAGCTAAATAGCCTAGAGGGTCAACGCCAAGACAACCGCGTAGATCAGCAACGCTCCCCCCTTGTTTTGCAACAAAGGCAGCAAGAAGAGCTGCCATTCCCACTCCGGAAAATCCACTATGGGTTAAAAGGGGGAGTTCAGTGAGATCAACACCAGCAAGGGCTGTTTCCAGGTCATTGACAGAGGCGACAGATAGCCCGCCAACACCAACAGCATCCAGCTCGGCCTGGTCGGGGTTCAGTCCCTGCCTGGTTGCCTTATCAAAAGGTATATTCAGCGAATCCTGACCTTTACTCAGGTCATTGACAATGGCTTCATTGAATTCTTCAGGATCTGGATTGGTGATTTCCTGAGCAATCTTCCACGATTCTTTCAAATCTCCCGCAGCAGTGGTGCCACGCACATAGGGAGCCTGGCCAGGCAAGGCATCAATGTGATCCAGCTTTTCAAGATCAGCCTGAAAATACATAGGCTGAATGTCAATCCCTTCATAGGTCTTCTTGATCAACACCTTGTCAAACGGCTTACCTTTCAGCAACTTATGGGCTGCGTCGAGCCATTCCGCGTGGGTGTGAGCCGGAAAATCCTTCAGGATGTCTAACGCATCACTCATTGTCTTCTCCTCTTGATGTTTGAACTTGTAAAACAAGCAAAAAAATTCCCCAAGCCCTGAATTGGACAGGGGAAGGTGCGCCCTGTTTACTTCATCACCCAAGTAAATCTTTTCTGTTGAAGGTGTAAGGTAAAATTTTGAGACCCTTGCAAACGCAACAATATAAAAGACTTACATTATGCGTTCAAGCCGGTATCCACGCCGCTTGCGCTAATAAAAGGGGATCGGCAGGTCTTCTGGCTTCCGGATCATCCTACTTGCTGTGCCTTCCCAACAGTGACGTCAGTGGCATGTTACAGCGTTCGTTCCCGGTTACAGCGGCGGGACCACAACGGATTTGCACCGTTTTCCCAATTAAGCCAAAACAAATGGCACCGAAACAGTATGTAGGCCGAAAAATACTCTCTCCCCAAACGCCATGAAAATACATTTGGATTACTTCTTTCTCCACCTTCCAAATGGAGGAGAAGCAAGGACATGGCATAGTGTAAATCAGTACTGCTGGCTATTTGGGTGGAGCAGGAAAAAAAGCCTCTATCGTTGTATCCGGCAAAATACAACAAAGGAGGGAGCATGGCGCATTGTTTGTAAACCACGGCAAGAAAGACTCTTTTACGCAGTAATCGGCGCAGTACAACCAACCTGCTTATAGCCGAGGTTTTATGCCTGTCATGCTCGTTCGGAAATAAAAAATCCCCGAATCACTCTTAAAATGATCCGTGGATGCCCTGGTATTCCTCGTATCTGGTACTGGTTTCGTTTGCCTCGCGAAAGCAGCTGTGTTTCCAGGCAGGTCTTCTGACTTCCGGATCATCCTACTTACTGCGCCTTCCCATCTTCTTGCGACAGTGACATTCTTGCAGCGTTTGTCCTCGGTAACAGCGGCGGGCCCGTCCCAGATTCACACCGGGTTCCCTTTTAGCTTGCAAACAAGCACCTGAAACAATCCAACAAAAACAGAATTGAAATTTGATGTCAACATTTTTCCAGGTATTTCAGCCTAAAAAGTTTAACCATTGGTGATTCATGGTACCCCATCACAGGGTCACGTTTAAGTGGCCAGTCTGATCCATTCCAGATCAGGCTCTTGATTGTTGAAATGCCAATCCATGGCATTCTCAAATGTTAATGGGAATGGGCCTTTCGGGAATGCATGCAGCCATTTCGTGGCATTTCGAAATCCTGAAGAATAAACAGGGATCAGAGCAATTGCTTAAAAAACATTAAGACAAAGAAATGCCAGGAAAAAGCTCCTCCGCTTTTTGCGGTTTTCCCAGATAAAACCCCTGGTGTTTATCCACCTTGAGACTGGTTGTGATTTGCAGAATCTCTTTTGAATGGATAAATTCTGCAATGGTCTTGATCTTGAGATCCCTGGCAAAACTAATAATAGCCTTACAGATAGCAAGGCTTTTGATTTCCGTGTCTATGTCCTTAATAAGGGAACCATCAATTTTTATATAATCGGGATTAATCCTGGTTAAATGTAAAAAATTGGAATAGCCGCTGCCAAAATCATCAACAGCAATTCTTACCCCCAGGGTTCTGAATCGTTTGATTTGCTGAATTGTTGTTGCATAATCCTGAAAAACTTCGCTCTCCAGAATTTCCAGAATAAGTTTTTCACCCATATCATATTCTTTGATCATTTCGAGCAGATATTCGACAGTCTTGGTATTTGCAAGGTCAAAAAAAGATAAATTGATTGCAACCATGCTGTCCAGCTTTTGAAAAATTTCAAAAGACTTTTTTATTACCCGCCTGGTAAGGTAAGAGTAGTATGTAGTATGCTTGATTACATCCAGGAAATGAAACGGGGTTAAGGTACGGTTATCCTTGGTTTTAATTCGAACAAGAGCTTCATAGTAGGAAACCGTTTCTCCTTCAAAAACCGGTTGAAAAAATGGTATAACCCTGTCACTCTCCAGGGCATCCTTGACCATTTTTACAATTTCTATATCATGCTCATACTGTTGCTTGATGTTGAGTTTCTCGCTATATATGACAAAACTTTTATGATGTTTTTTTGCATAGTTCAATGCCATGTCAGCATGTTCAAGCTGATTTCTTCCATTCTTTTCGTTGGATATACCAATGGTTACAGAAATGGCACATTGTAATGTAGTTCCTCTTGTTATGAAGGAAAAGTTTTTAGCCTCGATATTCTGGACAATTTTTTGGGCAAGGCTCAAACATTTTTCTTGAGCTTGTTCTGATATATTGAGAAGGGCAAAAGTGTTCCCGGAAAGTCGAAAGATGTTTACAGGCTCGATAGTATTTTTCAGAAAGGCGGCAAAGGACTGCAAGATAAGATTGCCAACTGACTCGCCATATAAATCATTGATGGCATGAAAATTTCGAATATCAATGAGCATGATACCTCTGGGGTTTTTCTCCTCGATTTCCTGGAGCAAGGATGTTCTGTTCCTGAGACCGGTAAGGGAATCTTTGTAGAGCATTTCCTCCATGATTTTATTTCTATATTCCACCCGATCAAGCTGCTCCCTGATCTTGTTTTTATGTCCTATCAGGCGTATCTGATTTTGCAGTACCTCATGAATGATATCCTGTTCTTTCTGGTTTTTCCTGATGCTTGCAGGAGGTTCTGGAGATACTTTATCTTCTTGCTGTCGGAGCTTTTTCCCGGAAGAACAGGGGACATTTTCGGATTCACTGAGAAAAAGCAGAACCATTGTCAGATTACAAAAGCGCGCTCTTGCTCCCTTTTCCTTGATAAATTCTCCAAAGGAAAAGAAACCGTTTACCGGGGCAATTTGGGGAAAATCCTGGATGTCCTGGGTCAATTTGTCGCTGAGTATTGATTTTCTCCCGGCACAGGAAAATATAAAGACAGCATCCCACTGGCTGCATATTCCATTGAATATTTTGCTTCCATTGCGCAACATCTTGTCAACATTTGCTATGCCGAATCGAGCCTTTTCACCCTCCATGAGATTTCCGGCAAAGCCAAGAACACCATCAGAATATCGTTTTACAACCGATCTTGCCAGAATCTCCCCATTCCGGTTAACCACCATGGGAATTTGTGCGCAAATCTCAAGCAGTTTATTGTCTGTATGCAGGCCCAACTGTTCGGAATACAAGACTGCAGGCGGGACATCATTGATTTTTTTGACGATATTTCCCTGAGATTCGGTAATGACAAACTCTTCATCCAGGACATCGCAATCAAATGCCGACCTCGCTTTTACCCGCAAGGTATCGGAGTATAACCCAACAGCCACAGCACCCTTATCAAGAATTTCCTCCTGATACACTATATGGGTCTGGGCAAAAGAATAATTATCTGCCGCAAGCCCTCCAGCAACCACAATGTCTCCGACCTGACTCTCAAGGCCGGTCAAAAGCTCTTCTCCATTTACAGACAAGCCTTCACCGAAAAGAATTACTGCCTTCAAATCCGGTTTTTGCAGTTTCCGCCCCAGATGAACGCCTTTTTCGAAAGAGTTATAGGATGGATCGTCTGATTTTTCTATTTGCAGGGTCGTTTTCTCAAAATACAGTATCGAAACCAGAAGACTTTCTTCCAGTATCTGGTTGTTAAGTATTCCACCGTCAGTGGTTGTGCCGATAATAATACACTGAGGGATGACTGTTCTGATCAATTCAAGTACGTTCTGAATATATCGAATATTCTGGTTTCCAGTAAATATCTGAACCAGGATATGGGGATCGTTTAACGGGATTTGTGTATTGTGCAGGTCTTTGAGGAATTGATTTTCTGTCGTGAATGCATGCTGCAGTATTTTCATTGACTTCCCCTCCCCTTCCACACACACAATTTTTGTGTATCATCCTGTTTTAACAGGATGATATACCATGTTCGGCGTGTCTGGAACGGGATATCAAGTCCATCTATAAAACGTGGGACTTTAGATTCAAGTTTACCAACAATTAAATATCAACAATTAAATATCCTTCCTGAAGAACCCTATCATACAACGTTATTTTTTGATATATAATTGAAAAGTTACGTGATTTTTTTATTAATAGTAATTCCGGAACGAGAAGCCGGTGGAGGACTGGATAGGTGCCCCATGTATGAGCCTTTACTTTCTTCAAGGGGGCATGAACTGGTTATCCCGGACAACCTGAAAAGCGAAAAGGAGGCAAAACCCTAATTGGACAACATCGATTGTTTCTGAGTGGTTTCACCTTGTTTTTGCGGCTTACGACGTGGTCGTCTTCTCCGTTTTTTAGAAAGCGATTTGGGTTTAGGTTCTGGAACCTGGGCGAGCATTGTTGCTTGCGGAACAACACACTCAAAGGTTTTTCCGGTGAACTCCTCAATTTCAGGGAGATAGAAGGAACCTTCCTCGCAGGCAAAACTAATGGCCGTGCCCTGAGCCCCAGCTCTGCCGGTACGACCGATGCGATGGACATAGTTTTCAGGCTCATAGGGCAGGGTAAAGTTCACCACATGGCTGATGCCCTCAATATGGATACCACGTCCAGCCACATCGGTTGCAATGAGGACCTTTACTTTACCAGAGCGAAATCGCTCCAACCGTTGGGTTCGTTTCTGTTGCGGTACATCTCCGGAGAGCAGGACGCAGTCAATACGGTGGTCACGCAGCTTGTTGCTCAGGGTTTGGGCCTCATGCTTCTGGTTGGTGAAGATCATGATTCGCTCATGATCCTGCCGGGTAATCAGGTTGTACAGAACAGTAAATTTTTCCTCAGTGGTGGTGAGGTAAATAATCTGCTCAACTGTATCAATGGGGAGTTGATCCACCTCCACGTCAACCAGTTCCACCTTGCGGCACCACTGACGCGCAAGCTGCTGCACATCCCTGTTGATGGTTGCAGAAAAGAGCAGGGTCTGGCGTTTTTCTTTGGGTTTCACCATGCCAACGATCCGACGTACATCGGGAATAAAGCCCATGTCAAGCATCCGGTCCGCCTCATCAATGACCATGATCTCGCATTGACTGAGCCTGAGCAATTTTTTCCGTACAAAGTCAAGTAACCTGCCTGGGGTAGCAACGATTATGTCACTTTTCCCCTCACTGACCCGGCTCATTTGTTTTTGGTAATCTGTCCCGCCAAACACCTCGGTGATTTTCAGGTTGGTGTAACGGCCCAGTTTGCGGCCATCTCGAGCAATTTGAATAACCAGCTCCCGGGTGGGTGCGATAATAAGTGCCCGGGGTTTGAAGGTGCCGTCATCGGCATATACTCGTTTTTTCGTGCTTAACCTGGCCAGAATGGTGATCAGAAAGACCGCGCTCTTACCGGTTCCGGTGTTGGCTTTGCCCACCAGATCATCACCTTTAAGAACCAGGGGCAACGATTTTTCCTGGATAGGAGTGCAGTATTGAAAGTTGAGTTCTGCAATCCCGCGCATGAGCTTGAGCGGCAGTTTAAAATCATGAAACCTGCTCTTCCCAGGCACTGGAGTGACCTCAAATTGATCAAGACTCCATTTTGGTTTGGCCTGCTTCTTAGGTGGCTGACGGGATGTATTTTTCAGGGATTGCTTTTTTTGCTCAGTTGGTTGCTCTGCAGAGAATAGCTGTGTAACGGCAGCGTCCGGGCTGACAATGGGTTCCTGGGATTTTGAGCGACCCAGTGTATCCAGGATTTTTTTGGTAAAGGAAAACAGTTTTTTTATCATAAATCAGTTGGTTACCTGTTGTTATGTCCAGCGTTACTCTTCATCTACAGGAAAAAAATGAGCAGGATAGAGCTACCTTACCAGGAATAATAACTATCGTCCTGTTTTATTTACTCCGGCCTTTTTCAGTTTCCCCTAAGAGAAGAGCTTTTCGTTTGACACCCTTCTATTGATTACGTATAAAAAGCTTTTGGAATGGTATCCAGTTCCGACTCTTGCGCCCATTGTTGCCAAAGTCGGGTAAATTCATGTATTCGGGAGGGAAAGCATGCGTGTTTTCAAGATGATGGTTGTACTGTTGCTCAGTTGTATTTTTGTCTCTGCTGCAGCAGCAAAAGATATAAATGCTGGTTTTGTTTATGTTTCACCTATTGGTGATGCTGGGTATTCTTTTGCTCACGATCAGGGGCGGCTTGCTGTGGAAGAGATGGAAGGGGTGAAAACCTCTTTTGTTGAGGCGGTAAAAGAAGGACCAGACTCAGAGCGTGTTATACTCAATATGGCCAGAAAAGGGTATGACGTGATTTTTGCAACCAGTTTTGGCTACATGGACCCCATGCTCAAGGTGGCCAAGCAGTTTCCCAAGACTGTTTTCATGCATTGTTCCGGCTTTAAAAAAGCTGACAACATGAGCAACTATTTTGGTCGTATGTATCAGGCCCGCTACCTAACTGGTATGGTTGCTGGTGCCATGACTAAAAAGAACGATCTTGGTTATGTGGCAGCTTTTCCCATCCCGGAAGTTATCCGCGGCATTAACGCCTTTACCTTGGGTGCCCAGGCGGTTAACCCGGATGTTAAGGTGCGGGTGGTATGGACCAAGACCTGGTATGACCCTGCAACGGAAAAAGAAGCTGCCAAGTCGCTTCTGGATGCCGGTGCTGACGTGATTGCCCAGCATCAGGATTCCCCTGGTCCACAGGAAGCTGCCCAGGAAAAAGGCGTGTACTCCATTGGCTACAACTCTGATATGTCTGCCTTTGCTCCCAAGTCACACCTCACCGCACCCATCTGGAACTGGGCGCCCTACTACAAGCAGGTGGTTGAGCAGGTGCAAAACGGTACCTGGAAATCTGAATCAGCCTGGTTAGGTATGGATACAGGTACCGTGAAACTGGCTCCTTTTGGCCCCATGGTCCCTCAAGAGGTACAGGACAAGGTCGAGGCCAAGCAGAAGGAAATTGCTTCAGGCGCGTTCAAAGTCTTCACTGGCCCCATTTTTGATCAAAATGGTGCGGCGAAATATGCTGCCGGCGCGACCGCGACCGATGAAGAGATGTTGGGTATGACCTGGTTTGTCAAAGGTGTGATTGGAACCACTGAATAACAATCTGATATAGAACCGTAGCCCATGCAACGGATCAGGGTAATAAAAAGACAGGAACGTCTTGGTTGGCGTTCCTGTTTTGTTTTGCTGGCAGCCATTGGGTTGTCCATTATACTCAGCGGTATTTTTTTGGCGCTACGGGGTACTCCTCCGATGGAAGGGCTTGTCACTCTTTTTACCGGCGCCTTTGGCTCACGCTGGGCCATTGAAGACAGCCTGATTAAAGCCATTCCTATTTTTTTTTGCTCCCTGGGAGTGGCCATTGCCTTTCGCCTCCAGATCTGGAACATTGGCGCGGAAGGGCAGTTTGCTCTGGGTGCCATCGGTGCCACCTGGGTAGCGCTCACCTTTCCTGACCTGCCCAAACCTCTGCTGATTCCTTTTATGATCGCTGCTGCCTGTTTGGCAGGTGGTGGATGGGGTATGGTGCCGGCAGTACTCAGGCAGCGGCTTGGAACCAACGAGATCATCGTCAGCCTGATGATGAATTATATTGCCATCCTGCTATTGGATTATCTGGTCTATGGTATCTGGAAAGATCCCACCAGTTTTGGTTTTCCCATGACTACGGTGTTCTCTGACCAGGCCATCGTGGGGAAGATCGGCACCACTGGGGTGAACACCGGTCTTTTTCATTGCCTTGGTTTAGGCTTTTTATTTTGGATATTTTTTACCTTCACCCGTATTGGATTTGAGCTTAAGGCCAGTGGTGATTCGGTCCGGGCAGCCCGCTACGCAGGTATCCGTTACGATTATCTGGTGGTGTTGGTTATGGTGCTGTCCGGTGCCTTAGCTGGCTGGGCTGGTTTTCTTGAAGCCTCGGCCACCATCAACCGGTTGCAGCCTTCTATCATGGTTGGATACGGCTATACCGCCATTGTGGTGGCATGGCTGGCCAGGCTTAATCCTCTGGGGATCGCGGTCACCTCGCTGCTACTGGCAGGTTTGCGTGTCGGAGTGGAAAGCCTTCAACTGGACCTCCAGGTTCCGGCTGCCTTTGGTAACATGCTTGAAGGAATCATCCTGATGACCGTGCTGGCAAGCGGTTTTTTCATCAATTATAAAATGGTTTTTACGAGGAAGGCAGCATGACAGCAGACATGATTGTGCCCATGCTCGCTGCAACCATTGTTGCTGGTACGCCCATTCTGTACGCCACTCTGGGTGAGATGATCACTGAAAAGGCCGGGGTGCTTAACCTGGGTGTTGAAGGGATTATGATTGTGGGCAGCTTCACCGCTTTTGTGGTGGCGCACTTCACCGGAAACCCGGTGCTTGCTTTCATTGCGGCTGGCCTTGCCGGAGCACTGGCCTCTTCCCTGCACGGTATAGTCTGCCTCATTTTCCAGGGGAATCAGGTGGTTTCTGGCTTGGCTTTGACTATTCTTGGTAGCGGATTTGCCAACTATTTTGGCACTTCGTATGTAGGGTTATCTGCCCCAGGGTTTGAACCAATGCCCATTCCTGTACTTGCTGAACTCCCGGTGGTCGGTGAGATTCTCTTTAACCATGACCCCTTGGTCTACCTGAGCTATAGTATTCCACCCTGCCTGTATCTTTTTTTTACCAACACCCGCTACGGACTGGGGTTGCGAGCAGTGGGCGAATTCCCCGGAGCTGCCAGCGCGGCAGGATTAAGCGTTTTTTATTACCGCTGGATGGGTATTCTCAGCGGTGGGATACTCATGGGGTTTGGAGGGGCCTATCTTTCCCTTGCCTATACCCATCTGTGGACCAATAACCTCACAGCGGGAAGGGGGTGGATTGCAGTGGCCCTGGTGATTTTTGCGTTCTGGCGTCCTGGCCGGGCTGTGTTTGGGGCCTACCTTTTCGGCGGGATCATGGCGTTGCAGCTTCGCTTACAGGCAACCGGTACCCAGCTGCCCTCATCACTCTTGTTGATGTTGCCCTACGTGCTGACGGTCTTTGTTTTGGTTATCTCGTCAATGCGCCAGTCCAGATCCAGTGCACCGGCAGCGTTGGGAGTAAATGTGGAACCAACCGATTGAGAATGGAACAAAGGAAAACATATGGAAGACAATACTCAATATAAAAAGACCTATCCCATCACCTGGGAGCAGTTACATCGCGATTCCAAAGCGCTTGCCTGGCGACTGTTGAGTCAGGAATATTTTAAAGGGATCATCGCTATTACCCGTGGTGGAATGGTACCAGCGGCAATCATCGCCCGTGAGCTGGATATCCACCTGGTGGATACCGTCTGTATCTCCAGCTATGACTGGCAGGATAAGAAAGGTGACGCGGAAATTCTCAAGCCCTTTACCGGCGAGGGGGAAGGGTGGCTCCTGGTTGACGACCTGGTGGACACTGGGCGGACAGCCCAGATTGTAAAGAAAATGGTCCCCAAGGCACATTTTGCTACGGTATATGCCAAGCCGGCAGGGCGCCCACTGGTGGATACCTTTATCACAGAGGTAAGCCAGGATACCTGGATTCTTTTTCCATGGGACTCTGAAGTGCAGTTTGTTCAACCATTGGCTACCAACAGGTAAACAATGACCATTGCTGCAACTGATACCCCTGTCATAAGCCTGAAAGGGATTTCCAAATCCTTTGGCGCTGTCCAGGCCAATAAAGACATCACCCTGGATATTCATCAAGGAAGGATTTTAGCGCTGCTTGGTGAAAATGGTGCTGGTAAGTCTACCCTGATGTCCATTCTGGCCGGTCAGTTGCAACCGGACAGTGGGACCATTGCGTTGCATGGTCAGTCCACCTCCTTTACCACCACGGAAAAGGCGATCCAAAGCGGGATCGGCATGGTGTATCAGCATTTCAAGCTGGTGGAAGCCATGACCGTTGCAGAAAACGTGTTTTTAGGAGTTGGTGAAAAACTGTGGATGCGCCACCAGCAGATGAACCAGGAGGTGCGTGAGCTGGCTGACACCTATGGCATGTCTGTTGATCCTGAGGCTGTGGTGGCGGATCTTTCCATGGGAGAAAAGCAGCAGGTGGAAATTTTGAAGCTCCTCCACCGCAAAAGCTCTATTCTTATTTTTGATGAGCCCACTGCTGTTTTGACTCCCACAGAATCCGAAGCCTTATTTGCCACCATGCGCCAGATGGTGGAGATGGGGAAGGCTATTGTGTTTATCAGCCATAAGCTTGAGGAGGTGCTGTCCCTGGCCGATGATATCGCGATTCTCAAGCGCGGTGCAGTGATTGACCAATTGAGCGCCTCTCAGGTGACCTCAACCGCTGAATTGGCCGAGCGAATGGTGGGCAGGGCGGTTTTGCTCCAGGTGGAAAAAGAGCCCATGGAGCCGCGCCAGATCGTGCTCAAGGTGGAAGCGTTGAGCGGTAAAGGCATGGACAATATTGTCTTTGAGGTCCGCCAGGGTGAGGTGCTGGGGATTGTCGGGGTGGCCGGAAACGGCCAAAAACCATTGGTGGAAACCATCTGTGGACTGAGTGCACCTGAACAGGGTGCTGTGCGGCTGCTGGGGATGGAGTGGAAGCGTTTTTTCTCTAAACAGAACTGGGAGCAGACTCTGAGCTATATTCCTGAAGATCGTCAGGGATTAGCCACCTGCCCAGGGTTAAATTTGCTTGATAATTTTCTTTTGACCACCAGAGGCGGTTTCGTTAAAGGGCCATGGTTACAGAAGCAGCGAGCTGTGGGGATTGCTGATGAGTTGATTAAAAAGTTTGATATCAGGCCGCCTGACCTGGGTGCGCTGGCCTGGCAGCTTTCCGGCGGAAACCTCCAGAAAATGGTACTGGCCCGGGAGTTTTATCGTCGTCCGCGGCTCATTGTAGCTGAGCAACCAACCCAGGGACTTGATATTGCTGCAGCAGAAGATGTATGGAACCTGCTTATGAAGGCACGTGAACAGGCTGGTATTTTACTTGTTACAGGTGATCTTTCCGAGGCTCTGACCCTTTCAGATCGGATTGGCGTCATGTATAGCGGTACAGTGGTGGCCACCTTCAGTGCCACTGATCAAAAGATGATTGATAAGATTCCGCAGATGATGGCGGGTCTGTCTCCACAGTAACCCCCATGGCTGGCCCAGATATGCCTACCCACAAACGAACAATGGATGTATCAGCTTGGGGCATAAAACTCTTCCCACAGAGAAACTTTTTTAAGGGGGCATTATGATTTTACCGTATCGAGATTACGAACCCAAAGCAGGAAAAAATGCCTGGGTAGCACCTAACGCTACCTTTATCGGAGATGTGGAGATTGGCGAGGACGTATCCCTCTGGTTTGGAACGGTTGCCCGGGGCGATGTCCATTCCATTAAAATTGGTGCACGCACCAATATCCAGGACAACTGCTTACTCCATACCACAGGACATGAGAGCGAGGTGCGCTCTCTGGAAAAAGGTCACCCAACCATCGTTGGCAACGAGGTGACCGTTGGACATAATGTCATCCTTCATGGCTGCACCGTTGGTAACCTGTGTCTGATCGGCATGGGAGCCATCATCCTGGACGGCTCAGTGATTGGAGATGAGTCTATTGTGGGTGCGGGTGCTGTGGTAACTGGCGGCAAAGTATTCCCACCCCGTTCACTCATCCTGGGATCCCCGGCAAAGGCAGTGAAAGAGATTACCGATGCCCAGGTAGAAGGATTTCGTGCATCCTGGAAACGGTACGTTGAGCTAAAAAATGAATATATGCAGGCAGGGATAGGGCACTGCCTCTAATAACGCACTTTAATTCTTGAATCCCCTGCACAGGGTACTGCTATACAGTAACAATACTATTTTCTTCGCCAAACTCATTTGCTGCATAGCCATCAGCCTCATGTTCGTTCACCCAGATGTTGCCATCCAGCACGTAACGAAAGAGATAGGACGTACCCGCTGGCAGTGATATTGTTGCGGAGAAACTGCCATCCTTGAGTTTTTTCATGGGTGTTGCTTCCAGCGACCACGCATTAAATTCGCCAGCCACTGTAGCGCTTTCAGCGCTCTCTTCATTGGCATACTTAAAGGTTACCCGACAGATTTTTCCTGTTTTTGAATAGTTTTTTTTTAACATTTTTCCACCGTTAAAGAGGTTAAAAATGGCAAGAGAATGTGTATGTAATTCTTCGAGGCTTTTTATCCATGAACTGTAGAGTAAGTTAAGAAATAGGTCAATTTGATATTGTCCTTTTTTTGACTTTTCGAATAGCTATGAACATGAGCAATTACAACACCATGAAAATCCCGGAGCTCCTTGCACCGGCTGGAAGCTTTGAAAAACTGGTCACTGCTGTTCACTACGGTGCCGATGCCGTCTATCTGGGTGGTAGACTCTTCAGTCTCCGTGCCCGAGCAGGCAATTTTGATTATGAGGGCATTGACCGGGCTGTTCAGTATGCCCATCAACACAACGTAAAGGTATATGTAACCGTCAACATCTTTGCCCATAACAATGATCTTGCAGAAATGGAAGCCTATCTGCGTGAGCTGCAGGATTTACAGGTAGATGGGATTATTGTGGCAGACCCGGGAGTGCTTGCCATCGCGCAAAAAGTTACTCCAAAGCTTCCTGTTCACCTTTCAACCCAGGCAAACGTCACCAATGCAGCCAGTGCAGCCTTTTGGAGCGCTCAAGGTGTTTCCCGTCTTAACCTGGCCCGCGAGCTTGGTTATAAGGAGATGAAAGAGATTCGTGTTCAGGTGGATACCGAGTTGGAAATTTTTGTCCATGGAGCTCTCTGCATCTCCTATTCCGGACGCTGTATGCTCAGTAATTATATGACAGGCCGGGATGCCAATAAGGGTGACTGTGCCCATCCGTGCCGCTATTCCTACAAGCTGGTGGAGGAGAAGCGACCAGGTGAGTATTTTCCCGTTGAAGAGGATGAACGAGGTACCTATATCTTTAACTCCAAGGATCTCTGTTTACTCCCCCGTTTGCCCAAGCTGCTAGAAGTAGGTGCAGACTCGCTGAAAATTGAAGGTCGGATGAAGTCCATGGGCTATGTTGGCAGTGTTGTCAGGCTCTACAGAACGGCCCTTGATTGGATCAAGGAACAGCTTTTTTTGGGTAACACCCTTGAGAACATGGTTTTGCCGGAGATTTTTCATAACGAAATAAATAAGATTGGTACCCGTGGAGCCACGGAGAATTTTTTTGAGTCCCACCCTTCATCTGAGGATATGCTTTATGATACAATGCGAATAGCGCAGGGATTTGCACCGGCAGGTATCGTACGCGAGGTCAGTCCGTTGGTGATTGAAGCACGCAACGTTCTTGAGAAGGGGGACACTGTGGAATATCTGCCCACAGATACTATTGAACCAATAACGGTTCAGGTAGTCAATATGGTCGGTCGGGACGGTGTGGATGTGCAGCGGGCTAACCCTGGCAACATTGTTAGGCTGCAGACCGAACCAAAAATACCTGGAGTAGAAAAAAACAGCATTGTACGAAAAAATATAGCACCATTATGAAATCGCTCTTTGATGTAGCTTTTCTTCCTGATTCCACCTACGTGGAGTACCTGATAAGCTGCCAGGAAGATTTAGACAGCGTTCACTTCCGATTGTTTGATGGGCTGCACTTAGACAGCCGTATTGTCCTGGATGGGGTGCACCCCAACGAAAACGTCTTTTCCCAACTCAGTAAACTCAATGGGCCGAAAAGATATGCCCTGCTCAACAGCAGGTTTTATAATCCGCAGCTACTGGCTGGATCAGACGGTATCAAACCCATTGTAAAGGCTTTACGTGAGGCGTTGGAGCGAGACGTTATTGATGGTATCATCTATTGTGATCACTATCTTTTGGAGTGTATTTCCAGTCAGGCTCCAGATGTAGCATCTGCCCTGGAAGCAGTACCTGGGGTCAATTTCATGCTCGATTCGTTTGCCAAAATTGAAGCACAACTGACCTACATTTCGTTGACCAGGTTTAAGCGACCAACCAAAATTATCCTGGATCGGTCACTGAATCGAGATCTGGACCGGCTGGCAGATGTGGCGCTCAACGTGCATACCCAGTATCCTGGTATCCGCATTGAATCTTTAGCAAACGAAGGGTGTCTTGCTCACTGCCCGTATAAGTTGGCTCATGATTCCTATATTGCCTTGGCCAATATGAACGGAGCAAAAACACCCCTTCGCTTTAACGAACGTGTCGGCTGTAAAAGTCTGTTTGAGCGGGAACCGTACCGCATCATGCTTTCGCCTTTTATCCGGCCTGAGGATATTGAGCTGTATTATTACCATATAGACACCATCAAGCTGTGCGGTCGTGAACTGGGAGTAGATTTCCTTAAGAGGGTTATCCAGGCCTACCGCAACCGCCAATATGATGGTAACCTGTTGGACCTGCTTGATGCCACCAACTGGCTGGCCGACAAGCTCTATCTCGACAACTCCTCCCTTTCCTTTGATTTTGCCAACACCATGTCGCTCTGTGATGGACGTTGCGAAAAATGTGGCTTTTGTAAAGACATGTTTGAGTTGGTGGCCCACTGGCTGCCGCTTTCGCTTCCCGATTATCGACAAGCTGTCAATTGACAGGCAGCACGACTACGGTTACTTTTTCTGTTGAGTAAACTTGAATACATGAGGCCGTAGTCGGCTAGTGGAGATAAAATCAGATGGAATCTTTTGAACAATTACTTGAGGTATCCACCTCAATTCATGGACATATATGTGCGGGACAGGTTATTGGTGTACGAATGGCCATGTGCGGACTTGAGCGGATTGGTATTGATGACCCCAAAGGTAAGGATCGCAAAAAGACCTACGTGCTGGTGGAGATTGATCGTTGCGCCACCGATGCCATTCAGTCGGTTACTGGCTGCAGTCTGGGTAAACGCTCCATGCGCTGGATCGACCACGGGGTTATGGCGGCCACATTTGTTAATCTGGAAACCGGCAAGGCGGTTCGGGTTACTGCCCGGGAAGAGTCGCGGGAGCTTTCAAAACAATACTGCCCTGAAATCCAGGAAAAGTATAAGCGCCAGCTTGAAGCGTATCGCATCATGCCGCTTGATGAGCTGTTCAGCTTTGAAGATGTGGAAGTGGAATTAGATGAGTGCGATATGCCGGGACGGCCAATCCGCAGGGTCCAGTGTGAAGAATGTGGCGACTGGGTGCAGGATTGCCGGGAAGTTACCCTGAAGGGCAAAACCTTGTGTCGAGGCTGCGCAGAACACCGCTATTATAACGTCATCCAATAAGGAACACCATGTTTGTAAAAAAACTCCATGATATAGAAGCAGAAGCACTTCCCGTTGGTAAGGGAGTGAGCCGAAAAATGCTCATCAGTCCTGAAGAGGGGCCAAATTTTGCCATGCGGGTGTTTAGTATTGAGCCGGGTGGTGATATGCCCATGCACACCAACTCAGTAGAGCATGAGCAGTTTATTTTAAACGGTCGTGCCAAGGTTATCATGGGGGATAAAGAATTTGAGGTGGAAAAAGATGATGTGGTTCTTATTCCCCAAGGCGTTGCGCATAACTACACCACCATTGGCGATGAGCCTTTCGTCTTTATCTGCCTTATTCCCAATCAGGAAGATATTGTAGAAATTCTTGATTGAGCTTCCACTGCTTATTTAAGAAGTGGTTCCCCGGATTCGTACGTTCAGTCATCATTGCCGTGAGCAATATGGACGTGCGGTGGGGAAAATCCCCTTGGATGTGGGGATACCCTGCCCCAACCGCCTAACGGGCGGATGCATTTATTGCCGTCCGGCAAGTTTTACTCCGCTGTGTCTTGATGCTGGAGATGATGTAAAGCGACAACTCCAGCTGGGAAAAGACCAGCTCATCAAGGGCCGTTTCAAGGCATATTTTGGCTATTTTCAGCAGGAGACCGTTACGGCTTTACCTGCTGATCAGTTGTTCCCGCTGTTTGAAATGGTGCTGCAGGATAGCGGTTGCGTGGGACTTATCCTCTCCACCAGACCTGATTATCTCTCCGCAGAGCTCATCCAACACCTTGCTCAGCTTACCAGGCAGGCAGAAAAAGAGTGTTTAGTTGAATTGGGCTTACAGTCCATGCATACCAAGAGTCTGCAACTGCTTAATCGCAACCATAGCCTGGATGATTTTGTAAGAGCAGCACAAGCGGTGAAAAAACATCCCCAGCTGCAGCTTGGAGCACACGTGATCTTCGGTATTCCAGGAGAATCGCAGCAGGAGATGCTTGATACAGTGGCCTTTGTCAGTGAGCTGGGAGTTGATGCCCTGAAGCTCCATCACCTGCAGGTCATTGCTGAAACTCCACTCCACGATATGTATCTCAATGGTGAAGTGGAGCCTTTTACTCTGGATGGATACCTTGAGCTGCTCATGATGGTGTTGCCCATCATTCCACCAACCATCACGTTGCACAGGTTATGGTCCACCGCACATCCATCGCTGCTGGTGGCCCCAAAGTGGCATGTGTTAACTGGCCAGCTGAGCAGACTGCTGCAGGAAAAAATGGAAGCGCGTTCTCTCTTCCAGGGATGCGCACTTTAGCAAAAACTCAGGCAAACAGGTTGCGCCTGTTGGTCCGACGGAGCTTTTTGAAATATTTATGAAAAGGGAGCTGATAACGAGCTTCCAGAGCAGGTAACTGTTTACGGGCTTTTTTTATCACCTGCCTGGGATCATTATCTCGAAAACCAAATACGATAGCGTTACTTCGTTTTTTCACTGCCAACTCCATGACCCGGTTAGCACAACTCTTTCGGATGGCGTGCAGACAGTTTTGAAAAAGCTCTGTATTCCCGTTCCACAGATTGACCGCGATAACGCCCTGGGCATCAAGCAGATCAAATATCCCGCGATAAAAATCCGCTACATATACAGGCGGTGCCATTGCGTCCTGGCTGAAGAGATCAATAAAGGCGATATGATAGGCGGTGTTCGGGGGGTGATTACAGATAAAGTCAACAGCATCCTGGTGATAGAGGGTGATTTGCTCAGTTTGCGGAAGGCCAAAATACTTTTTCGCCACCCGGATGACCTTTGCCTCCTTTTCAACAATATCCTGCTGCCCATCAGGATGGTGATGATGGAGAAAGTGGGCAATGGCTCCACCACCAAGGCCACAGAGGAGGAAGCGGCTGGGGGCAGGATGGAGCAACAGTGCTGTCATCATCCAGCGGGTATAGGCAAGCTGGAGCTTGTGGGGACAGTCAATATCCACACAACTCTGCCGTTCGTCACCGCCAAATCTGAGGCTGAGCAAGCTCCCCTCACCAGAAACCTCAAGCGGGTGGTCACCGGTGCTGCCACGGTATACGATACGTTCTGATCCTGGTACCATGATAATGGATAATAAAAAAAGCGACTTCAGGTCATCCCTGAAGCCGCTTTACAAGAACAGCGCGAACAGTTCTACTTTTCATTCACGATGAAAGTCAGCATTTGCCACCGATGCCTCAACCCTTGGCTGGTGCTGCCTGCTTGTCACCGTCAGTAGCATTACCCATGATGGAGCCGCGGTTTACCTTGATGCGCACGTTTTCAGCAACTTCAAGAGTAACAACAGTATCGGTAATCCCGGTGATTTGACCGTGAATACCACCACCGGTGATCACCTTGTCGCCTTTTTTCAGGTTGGACAGGTAATTTTGGTGCTCTTTGGCTTTTTTCTGCTGAGGACGGATGAGCAGAAAGTAGAACACTACAAAGATAAGGATAAGGGGAATAAATTGAGTCATACCAGCTGCCCCTCCTGCTACGGGAGCGGCGCCTTCTGCGTATGCAATTCCAGTCATGGGGAAAACCTCCAAATTAAGTATAGGTCAGCATGGTACGGGCATATCCCGCTGCTTATAAAATGTCTTGCGAAAAGCCATAAATTGGTCTTTTTCTATGGCGGTTCGCATCTCTTCCATCAAGGTGCAGTAATGATGCAAGTTATGAATGCTATTGAGTTGATAAGCTAAGATTTCTCGACACTGAAACAGGTGCCTCAGATAAGCTCTGGAGTAGTTCCTGCACGTGTAGCAGGTGCAGCTTTCATCCACAGGTCTGGGGTCATCCTGATAACGAGCGTTTTTTATAACAAGTCTCCCCTGCGAAGTAAAGAGCATTCCATTGCGTGCGTTTCTGGTGGGCATCACGCAGTCAAACATGTCGATACCATGGTAGACGCCTTCAACTAAGTCTTCAGGAGTTCCTACCCCCATCAGGTATTTGGGGTGAGCAGCTGGCATATGGGAGACTGTTGCGGCAAGCATTTCATACATCAGCTCCTTGGGTTCGCCCACTGATAAACCGCCCAGCGCATAGCCGGGAAAACCAATGTCAGTGAGTTGCTGGATAGCTTCAATCCGCATGTCAGGATACATGCCGCCCTGGACGATGCCAAACAGGTGCTGTCCGGTGCCGCTTAAGGCTTCCTTGCACCGTTTTGCCCAGCGTGTAGTAAGGGCTGTCGCTTTTGCTGCCTCATTGCGGGTGGCAGGGTAGGGGATGCAAGTGTCCAGCGCCATCATAATATCTGAACCCAACGCTTCCTGGACATGGACTGCATCTTCAGGACTTAAGAAGAGTTTGCTCCCATCCAGGTGAGACCGGAACGCTGCTCCTTCCTCAGTAATCTTGGAAAGTTCCATAAGACTGAAGATCTGGAATCCACCTGAGTCTGTTAGAATAGGGCCATCCCAGTTCATGAAGCCATGCAGTCCGCCAAATGTTTTTATCAGCTCATGGCCGGGGCGGATGAAAAGGTGATAGGTATTCCCCAAAATAATTTGCGCTCCCACCTCTTTGAGGTTTTCAGGCGTGACAGCCTTTACTGAGGCCTGGGTACCAACCGGCATAAAGACAGGAGTCTGGATGGTGCCGTGGAGCGTGGTAACCTCACCCCTGCGTGCATTGCATTCAGAGGAGGTGGCTTCAAGGGTATAGGGTGATACGGTCATAATTTTGATCTGGTTGATTGAAAAACAACAGAGTTATAAGCGGATCGACAAATTCTAGCAAGGGGGGAACACGCTCCGGTTTTGCCATAAGCTGATAAAGCCGGAGGTGATTTGACGGATTTGCTTACTGCTTGTGAATATAGGTCCCTACATGCTCGCCATTTAATGCCTTGGTGATGTTACCGGGAACCATACCGTTAACGATCTGGACCTTTTCTATGACCTCCGAGTTTTGGATAATTTCCAGACAGGGGCGCTCAATAACCAGGTCGTCCTGGTTTTTATCCAGCAGATCCTGGGCACCAATTTCGGGGATGAACTCAGCATTGGGATTTTTCTTGGGATCATCGGTATAGAGCCCATTTTCATCTTTAATAAAGAGCACGTTTTCTGAGCCAATCAGGTCAGCCAGAATGACTAAGCCTACATCAGTACGATGGATGGGGATTCTTCCCACCTGAGGCTTGATGGCAAAGTAGTCATAGGGCGGCATGCCGTGCATCACCGGGATGATCCCTTCTGCAAAGTAGGCAGGGAGCTTCACGATGTCTGAATGGGATATCTTCACCCCGCCCCATGGGGAGAGCAAGGTGGCAATCATCAATGCATTCTGCTCGGAAACCATGCTGCCGAACTTGGCGATAACACCGGTGGGCATACCCATTTCAAGGCCGATGGTGTAGATATGACGGCTTCTCGTCCCGCCCCCAGTGGTAATGAGTATCTTATGGTCTGTGCGGTTGGCCACCAGTTCCTTGAGAATTGCTGGAAGCGCTTTGACACCACGGTCACAGATGGATTGGCCACCTATCTTCACTATTTTTACATCAGGATACAGTTTTTCCTGAGGGGCAATGTCCAGCTCACCAATAAAGCTATTGCTGACAAGACTTTCCCCCATCAGGGGGCTTTCCACATGCAACCGTTTGCCGTCTTTTTCTCGCACCAGTGCCATAGTATATCCTTTATTGTTGGTTAGTTGTTGTCTTTACTGGGTTCCAGCATTACGAGCTCGCAGTTGGTTTCTTTAGCGATTTGCTTAAGTTCTTTTTTGCGCAGATGGTTGCCGTATACTTTCAGGTCAACTCCACTCACTGCGACCACCCTTAAGCGTGGAGTTTTGGTACCTTCTTTGACTTTCATTCGTTCACGATAAAAAATTTTACCAGCCATGTGTATATCCTCCAAAAATACATTTTTTAACTACAATGCATGTAATGATATATCTTTTTAATGAAGTGGCCCCTAATCTTGAACCACATCCCCCATTTTTTTAGTTGTATTCTAGCTCCAGTTCTTGGGGTGAGGCCCTCCCCCCGCGGGGGAGGGCCT